>Ga0114976_10000060_pt1 | contig 55273 bp, 65 predicted proteins | sample S_130805_EF_Meta_FD_87319 | JGI IMG/M metagenome (GOLD analysis project Ga0114976, IMG submission 87319) | Freshwater microbial communities from Lake Simoncouche, Canada to study carbon cycling - S_130805_EF_MetaG | ecosystem: Environmental > Aquatic > Freshwater > Lake | place: Lake... | reverse complement strand
CCTAAAGGCCAGTTCATCGACCTGCTAGAACGCTATTGCACCGGCAAGGCGCAGGCCAAGCATCTTGATGAGATTCTTCTTGGCAAACCATTCCATGACCGTGATGACAACCGCCATCTGTTTAGGCTGGCAGACTTCATCAACTTCCTTGACAAGCAGAAGTTTAAGGAATTTAAGCTCAATCAGATAAGTTCTGCCATTCGCGACTATGGCGGTGAGACGCATACCTATAAGTTGAACGGGAAACGTGCCACTGTCTGGTCTGTGCCAGCCTTCTCCTTCCAGGATAAAGGCCATCAGACTCCGGACTTCAGCAATGGCAGCCTTATCTAAGCCGCAGATTATCCTTGGTCCGCCAGGAACCGGCAAGACTACGACACTCATGAACATCGTCGAGTCTTTGCTGGAGAAGGGTGTGAAGCCTGATGAGATTGGTTTCATCAGCTTTACCAAGAAGGCTACGACAGAAGCCAGAGACAAGGCGCGGGCCCGCTTTGGATTCTCTGTTGAGCAGATGCCATTCTTCAGAACGATCCACAGCCTAGCGTTCAGGCAGCTGGGTCTTAGCCGCCAGCAGGTCATGCAGCACAACCACTATCAAGAGTTGTGTGATGAACTTGGCGTTGAGATCACTGGACGCCAGACTGGTGAGGATGGTACCTTGGTTGGTATGGCGCAAGGCGACAAGCTACGCTTTGCAGAAGGAATGGCTAGGATCCGCTGCGTACCTCTCAAGCAGCAGTGGGAAGACTTGAATGACGACGACTTAGGATGGTTTGAATTAGAACAGTTTGGAAAGTCGCTGAAGGAGTACAAAGACAATCAAGGTCTGATCGATTACACCGACATGCTTGAGTTGATGCGGTCAGAAGGCTTCGTGCCTAAGTTAAAAGCCCTGCTAGTGGATGAAGCACAAGATCTATCCAAGCTGCAGTGGATGGTAGTAGAACGAATGATGGAGAAGGCTGATGAAACTTATATTGCTGGAGATGATGACCAAGCAATCTTTCGCTGGGCAGGAGCTGACGTCGATCATTTCATATCCTTGGATGGGGATGTGCGCGTTCTTGACCAGTCGTACCGAATACCGGCGGTTGTGCACAACCTCAGCTTTGACATCATTAGATCGGTCACTCGGCGGCGTGAAAAGACTTTCAAACCTGCTGCGCATCAAGGATCAATAACGTACCACAACGACATCGAGCACGTTGATATGAGCCAAGGAACATGGCTGCTGCTTGCTAGGAATGTCTACATGCTCAAGGAATTGGTTGACTTATGTCATCGTGAGGGCTACGCATACGAGTGTCAAGGAATGAGTCCTCGTAAGTCTGAGGCTTTGCTTGCCATCAGGTCTTGGGAGAAGCTTCGCAAGGGAGAATTCATTCAAGCCGATCAGTTGAAGCTGGTCTACTCACACATGTCAAAGCGGATGGTCGATCACGGTCACCTGTCCTTGAAGACGCTGACAGAAGACATGGTCAACATGGACCTGCTGCACATGAAGTACGGGCTGCAGACCAAGGCGATCTGGCATCAGGCTTTGGACCGCATCAGCGATGAGGAAAAGGAATATTTTCTCGCAGCGTTAAGACAGGGCGAATCTTTGAGTGGCGACCCCCGCATTACCATCAGCACGATCCACGGATCCAAGGGCGGTGAGGCAGACAACGTGCTGCTCATCACTGACATGAGCCCCAAGACCTACATCGGCTATCAAGAGAATCAAGACGACGAGCTTCGAGTGTTTTATGTTGCAGCCACCAGAACCAAGAAGAACTTACACATCATCACACCACGCACGCAAAGGTACTTTGACCTATGAAACAAGAGATCACGCTTCAACTTAAGGCCAATGAGGTTGGAGAACCTCCATTTGAGTTTCCAACCTACGGGATGAGGGCTCACTGGACTGATGACGGAAAGATTCTCGTCGTCGGCATCGTTATAACGCCAACGGGTAGGGCTCACATCATGCAAGACATCATTGAGCCGCCAACCAAGGAACAGTCATGATTGACTACAAATACAAGACCAAGCCGTTCGAGCATCAAGACGAGGATTTCAAACTCAGCAGGGACATGGATGAATACGCCTTGTTTTGGGAGATGGGCCTTGGCAAGTCTAAGACCACGGTCGATACTGCTGCTTGGCTATATGCGACAGGCAAGATCAACGCCATGTTCATCTTGGGCAACAAGGGATCCTACAGAAACTGGGTGACCAAAGAACTTCCTGAGCACATGCCAGACTACGTTCAATGGGTCGGCACCTATTGGGACAGCGCAGCGAATACCGAACTTAAGAAAAGCTATGACCTGCTGCTGACTCCAATGGAGCCGCTTAAGATCTTTGTCATGAACATTGAAGCTTTGGCCTTTGACCGCAGCTACAAGATTGCCGAGTCATTTGTTAACTGCCACAATACGCTGATGGTGATCGACGAATCTACGACCATCAAGAACAGGGACGCCAAGCGAACCAAGGCAGCAGTGAAGATTGGCCGCAAGGCCGACTACCGACGGATCCTGACGGGGTCTCCGGTAACCAATAATCCGCTAGACCTGTTCAGTCAGGCCTGGTTCCTCAATCCACATTTGCTGGGCTTCACCAGCTTTTACACATTTAGGGCAAAGTATGCAGAGATGGTCAAGATCACGGCAGGCAACAGAGCGTTCACTAAGGTCAAAGGCTTCAAGAACCTCGATGAACTTACCTATTCGATTAAGAGGTGGTCGTCAAGGCGAACCAAGCTTGAGTGTCTCGATCTACCTGAGAAGATCTACCAATACTACGAGGTGGAGCTTACGGACGAGCAGAAGAAGCACTACAAGTCACTTCGCGAGAAGGCTATGGCTGAACTGGATGGCCAACTGGTCTCGGCACCGATCGTTCTTACAAAGCTGCTTCGGCTCCACCAGCTGGTGTGCGGCCACCTCACAACGGACGATGGAGAGGTTATTCCCATCGAGAACAATCGGATGAAGGCATTGATGGAAGTCCTTGACGAAGCCTCTGGCAAGGTCATCATCTGGGCCAACTACAGATCAGACATCAAGGACATCACTGCCAAGCTGCAAGAAGAGTACGGCAAGCAGTCGATCGTGTCTTACTTTGGCGACACCTCCAATGAGGATAGACAGGAGGCAGTCCGCCGCTTCCAGACAGACCCTGAATGCACGTACTTCGTGGGAAACCCTCAGACCGGCGGCTTTGGTATCACGCTCACCGCTGCAACCAACGTGGTCTACTACTCCAACAGCTACAACCTAGAACATCGGCTGCAGTCTGAAGATAGAGCCCACCGGATTGGCCAGAAGAACACCGTGACCTACGTGGACTTGATCTGCCGAAAGAGCGTCGACGAGAAGATCGTCAAGGCTCTTAGGGAAAAGAAGATGCTCTCATCCCAGGTGTTGGGCGATGAGTGGAAGGAATGGCTGAATTAGTCGGCCTTGATCCGAAGGAAGAAGGACATGAAGATGTCGTTGTCCATCGTACGCAGCGCACTGCCAGGGAAGAACTGGTCGGGCCATCCTTGTTCTTGGTCCTTTAGGATGTATAGACGCATGTCGTTGTTGTACTCCAAGGACATTCCGTTCTCTTGGGCAATCTTTTTAGCTACAGTTACTCGCATGGGGAAGCTCCTTTCAATGGAGTATTCTACTTCGTAGTGCAGCAGTGCGCGCAAATAAGTTTACAACATCCATTTTTAAGTTTATGGTAGGACACAAGAACATGCCACAAGCTCACCAGGTGATCCTCTGGGCTCATAGAATTGGTTCCTAATAGAAACACTTAGGCCAACGACACATGAGCTTCTAGATGCTAGTACATGTCCCAGTAAATATTTTTAGAGGAATGCGCGCAGTGCGTAGTTTCGCACTAGAATACTAATCATGCACGGCAATCTCGCCGCGCTAAGAAAGAAGAAAGGTTACATCATGAACTACGTTACTCGTGAAATTATGGAAAAGTGCAAGGTCGATGCAGACACCGCACTCAAGATTCAATACGAGATGGATTGCTCCGGTCTCGACTACAGCGAATGCTCGCAACGTGCATTCAACGCTTGCATGAAAGAGTGCTTCAAGCTCGTCGTGCAACAACAAAAAGCTGCTGCTTAAGGAGATGATCATGGAAATCATCGTCCGCATCACATCCGTCTACGGCGCAAAGACCGTCTATCCAGTCTGCGAGACTGCTCAGATCTTCGCCGACATCGCTGGCGCCAAGACTCTCAAGCCAACTACCATCAACTCGATCAAAGCTCTTGGCTACAAGATCGTCGTGCAGCAAGAGGAAATCTAATCATGAAACTAGAACTAAGCAACATCATTGACGGCACCAACGTCGTGTCTATCGAGACTGAGAATTCTGGCGGTGGAAACATGCTTGACTTCATTCAGTTGCGTAACGGCAACGTCCTTGTCATCAGCGACGAGTACGCCGGCCTCTACGAATCAAAGGAGGCGTTCTACGACTCTGCAGACCAACTCAACGGCTTCTACCTGAAAGGATAATCATGACCGAACTAACAAGCTGGGAGGACATGTCTCCCTTGGAGCAAGCGCAGTGCACCTATTGGGACATGTACAAGGACGCCTATGGCCACCGTCCACGCGGTATTGACACAAGCAGCTGGACACTGGCTGCCTTTGATGCAGAGTTTGATCGCCTTGGCAAGATCATCGAAGAAGAGTACCAGCAGCGCAAGCAGGCAGAAGCTGCCGCAGTCGCTCGCTTCGAAGAGCAAGTCAAGTCTTTCATCACGATGGGAGCTAATGATCGCGAGGCAGCGATCCGTTGGTTCCACGAGGCTGAAAAAACCAATGGCGACGATGAATATCTTTGCTATTGCCTTGGCCTTCCCTATGGTTACTTTAGAAAATTGGAGACAGCATGAGAATCGTTTGGACAAAAGAAGAAAAGCGCGCGCTTCACGACTGCATGATCGACATCTGCTACGTGACGCCAATGATGACCAGCAAAGGCTTGCTGCTTAACGCACAAGAGGAGGTCATACCTTACGAGCGGCGGTCAAAGATTACCGACCAACGTGTCTTCAACTACAAGACCTTGATCGAGTCGGCTCGTGCCAAGGCTGAAGAGCATCGCGCCAAGACAAGCAAGCCAAAGCCGGTTGCTGCACCGCTGCCTGAGCCTACGCCGGAGCCAGTCCGTAAAATAGACACGCTTGGAGATGTATTTGAACTGTTCATTGATGCACTGGCTGACCGGATCATGGACAAGATGATAGCAGCTAAGCAGCAGGTTGAGCAGCCAGAGCCCAAGGTTGAGCAGCCAGAGCCCAAGGTTGAGCAAACGCAGCCAATACTTGAAAGAGGTTGGCTAGATGCTCATCTTGAGAAGCTCACGATCCGTAAGCCACCGGTCAAGAAGCGTCCGACTGTTCTGGTCGTTGGATTGAATGGCTGCCAAATGGAGGCCATCAAGACCTTCAAGCCTGACCTTGACTACACATTTGTCACGGCAGAACAAGCCCTGAGCCACTATACATTCAACAAGGACCATACGTTCCTTATGACTAAGTTCATCAACCATTCTGTGCAAGGTAAGTACCGCAAGCATCCCAACCTGCATTACTGCAATGGCGGTGTCAGCGAGTTGAAGCATCTGTTGAAAGTAGTTTTTCACAAGGAGACAGCATGAAATACTTGAAAATGTTTGGGGCATGGCTGCTGCAAGCCATCATTGGCCTGATCTTTATTGGCTTCATGGTCTTCATGATGCTTGAATGGTCGGCTGGCTGCGGCGAGACTTATGTAGACTCTAAGGGGATCAGGCACCAGCATGAATGCCTGTTCATCAACCGATGAATGTCTTCCAGCACGGTGTCTTGAACGGACTTGGATGGGTCGCTGTCTTAGCAGATGGCTGGATCCTCCATACGCACTGGCTGGCAGCAGTCGGTATTTGTTTGCTCCTTTGGAGCATTTGGGCTATTTACAAGGACTTATGATGAGCATAGAAGATGGATTCAACGGACTGTCAGCAGATGACTTGGTCAAGATGACTGCACAAAGCAGCAAGACTTATACCTTTACAGAAACCAAGCTGCCAGTTGGAGATCTAAAAGTGTATGAAGGCACGCGGTACTTTAAGTTTGCCCCGAAAGAAGATATGACGGGGCAAGAAGCTGGCTGGATCATGATGCTATTCACAACGGCCGTGGTCGGTGGCTTTAATAGAGTTGGCTTCACTTCGTATGACTACATGGGCTTCGTCAGGGCGCACGGACTGGAGCGCCACTTCGAAGAAGAACTATGAGCGGCTGGAGGAAACGACAGATCATGGAAAAGTACTGCGCACATTGCCTGCAGGAATGCGGGACCATTACAATTGACGAAGGAATCGGCAGCTACGAGTATTGGGGAGCCACTGGCGTGGACATCCAGCTTGTGGAGGTCAGTGATTGCTGCGAAGAAGAACTGCTTGACGAACTACCTGAGGAGGAAGACGATGAAGACTTGGATCAAGAAAATCCTAGGCCATAAGCCTGAGGAGGTTAGCAGCACGGAGATTAACGCGACTGATGACTATGTCATTGTGAACAAGAAGGATCTCAACGCCATAATGGATGAACTCCACGAACTGCGCAGCAGGAAGCTATCCACTGACGCCAGGGAGCTAGATCTTCTACTAGGTAATATGGAAGTTGAGAACAGAAAGCTCAAGATGGATGTAGAAGTCTTGACATCTGCTCTCAGAGACGCTACAATGAACAGCCGACAATAGCAGTTGCCGGTTGCCATAGTTTAAGAGGGCCTTTGAGCCCTCTTTTTTTATTCCTCGTGATCACGCACCTTGCATCCAAGGTCTGTTGGGTCCATCCTGAGGTAGTTGAAGACGGCCTTCCGACGTTGCTCGGACTTAGACGAGCCGCAGTTGGGACAGCCGTGTCCGCACACCGAGCAAAAAGCCGGTGGACTTTCAAATGCCCGGATGACGCGCTTCTTGTGCTCTTCACGGCAATGCTCAAGCCACTTGGACCTCCAGCCCCTGATAGCAATCAACTCATCGATCTTGTCAATGACTTGCTGCGTGACCTTACGTCCCTTGACGGCATTGAAGAAGGTACCGCGACTAAGGTCTAAACCATCGTCGGCTTCCTTGTCGTACAACCGACTGATGTTCGGCTGCCCTGTTCCATACTCGCTGGCCCATACGATGATCTTGACCGTATCAAGGTCTAAGGGCGATGTTGCTTCGATTGGTCTGCTCATGATTGAGTTTCCTTTACTTTTTAAATCTGTTGAAAAAGGACTGGATCGATTTTATGAGGTTGTAAAACCTCTTTTGGTACTCTGTTAAGTGGTCAAACATGGCGCTTTCTCCTTTCTAAGTGGTTGAAGTTAGATTATACAGCATTCTGTGCAAGTTATGCTATGTTCGGGAGTCAGGGAGACCAAAAAAGCTATAGATGATATTTTTACCCATAACAGAGTGTATCAATACAACCTTTTAGCAGACACGGGGATCTCCTCTTTTGAAGACGAACGAACGATAGTATAAATAGTTTTTAAATGTATCAATACACTCTGTTAACGACTAGAAAACACTCTATAGCGTTTTTGAGGCCCTTGTTTACGCGATCCCGCAGTTCGGTCTACAATAGAAGGAACATAGAATCAAGGAGCACTGCAATGGCATTCAAGAAAGGTGAGAAACCTACTGGATCCGGCCGCAAGGCTGGAACGCCCAATAAGCGCAACGTTGAGCGTCAAGAGATCTTCGACCGCATCGTCGAGAAGCACGGAGATCCTCTCGAGGCATTGGCAGAGATGGCTTTCAACCCAAATCACGACCTCTTGGTCCGTAAGGATTGCTTGAAGGAATTGGTTCAGTATGGTCACGCCAAGAAGAAGTCCGTTGAGATCACTGGACCTGATGGAGGTCCCATTGAAGCAAGGCTCGAGCTTGTTGGTCAGATCACCGACCTCATTGGTCGACTGAACGCCGGCGGCAAATGATCCTATCCAAGGCCGAGCTAACCACCATCCAGTCTAACCTTGCGGTGCTGGACCTGGAGGACTTAGCTCATCTTGCTTGGAAGCTCAAATGGAAAGCCACTGCTCGTGAGCAGCAGATGACGCCTGATGGTGATTGGGGCGTTTGGCTAATCCTCGCAGGACGTGGTTTTGGTAAGACCAGGACAGGAGCCGAGGACATTGGCAACTATGCTGCCGACAACCCTGGCGTTCGCTGTGGGGTCATTGCACCAACATCAGGTGACATCAGAGGCGTTTGCTTTGAGGGTGAGTCTGGTATCATGAACGTGGTCCCTCACTACCTGATTGACAACTACAACAGATCCATTGGCGAGATCACCCTGAAGAACGGGTCATCGATCCGAGGCTTCTCGGCTGAGGAGCCAAGTCGTTTGCGCGGTCCACAGTTTCATCGAGTCTGGTGCGATGAGCTGGCTGCTTGGCAGTACGTCGACGAGACATGGGACATGATGAAATTCGGTTTGCGCTTGGGCGATGATCCACGGGTCATCATCACGACAACCCCAAAGCCTATTGACTTGGTCCGCAAGCTTATCAAAGACGCGGAAAAGAAGTCCAGCCGAATTCACATCACCAGGGGATCCACCTATGACAACGCTGCAAACCTTGCCAAGTCCTTCCTTGCTGAGATCACACAGTACGAAGGCACGCAACTCGGACGACAAGAGATCCACGCCGAAGTTATTGACCCCGAAGAGACCGGCATCATCAAGCGAAGCTGGTTCAAACTTTGGCCCGCAGAAAAAGCTTTGCCGCCTCTTGACTACATAGTCATGAGCCTTGATACGGCGTTCACCGAGAAGTCGATTGACCGCAAGAGCCACGATCCCGACCCCACTGCCTGCTCAGTCTGGGGCGTATTCCGGCACGAGAAAAAGCCCGCGTTCCTTCTACTTGACTGCTGGCAGGACCATCTTGGGCTGCCGGCCTTGATCGAACGGGTCAAGAAAGAATGGGTTGTCAGGTACGGCGATGAGGACTTTAGGCCCATGATCAAGCCGCTGATTGGCCCAAAGCAATCGATGTTCGGTGGCAAGTCACCAGACCTGATGATCATCGAGGACAAAGGATCAGGAATCAGTCTGCGTCAGATGCTGGCCCGCGAAGACATCCTGGCATACCCCTACAATCCTGGCCGCGCGGATAAGCTCCAACGGCTGCACGCGGTCTCGCATTTATTTGCACACGGATTCATTTGGGTGGTAGAATCTGATAAACGGCCTGGGAATCCTCGTTCCTGGGCTGACCCTTTAATCTCGCAGCTGTGCAGCTTTCATGGTGAAGGATCAATAAAGCATGACGACTTTGTGGACTCAACGACTCAAGCACTCCGATTGCTTGCCGATCGCAACAGTCTCTCAGTCACCAGGAAAGCTGAAGACAGAGTTGAACGGGAACATAGGCCGAAGCCTGTGAACCCATACGCGATCTAACCGGAGTATTGAATGGCTGAAAACGAACAAGAATACGGCGAGATGTACGAGGTTGAGGACGACTCCAAGGTCCGTGACACCGATGACGGTGGTGCAATGGTTACGCTTGATGACTCACCAACACCAGCCGACTCAGAGTTTTATGCCAACCTTGCTGAGACAATGCCCAGTTGGGAACTATCGAACCTTGGCTCAGAACTCTGCGACATCTTAGAAAAAGACAAAGAAGCCCGCAAGAAGCGGGATGAACAGTATGAAGAAGGTCTGCGTCGTACAGGCCTTGGTGATGATGCCCCAGGCGGCGCATCGTTTACCGGAGCCAGCAAGGTCGTGCACCCAATGCTGACTCAAGGATGCGTGGACTTCTCAGCCCGCGTCATGAAGGAACTCTTCCCACCTGATGGTCCAGCCAAAGACAAGATCATCGGTGAGCAAACCCTCGAGAAGCAAGAAAAAGCAGAACGTCTTGTCAAGTTCATGAACTGGCAAATGACGGAACAGATGCCTGAGTTTAGGTCTGAGCTTGAGCAGCTGTCCACACAGTTGCCATTGGGCGGCGGTCAATATCTCAAGATCACTTGGGATGCAAACAAGAAGCGGCCAATGCCGCAGTTCGTCGCCATCGACGATGTCTACCTGCCGTTTGCAGCGACTAACTTCTATTCAGCCGAGCGCAAGACTCATGTGCAGTACTTGACGCGCATCGAATATCAGAAGCGTGTTGAGTCTGGCATGTACATGGACGTCGACCTGATGGCCAGTCCGCTGCCACCAACAGAGTCAAAGGCCGAGACGGCCAACAACAAGATTGAAGGCCGAACGACAGACAGCTACAACATCGATGGTCTGCGCACAACTTACGAGTGCTACATCATTCATGACTTCGGTGACGAATACGGCTTGGCTCCATACATCATCAGCTTGGACAAGGCAACTCAGAACGTGCTGTCCATCTATCGCAACTGGGAAGAAGACGACGACACCAAGCAAGAGATGCAGTGGATGGTTGAATTCCCATTTGTGCCCTGGCGTGGTGCTTATCCGATTGGCCTGACACACATGATTGGCGGTCTAAGTGCCGCTGCAACAGGTGCATTGAGAGCTTTGCTTGACTCTGCCCACATCAACAACTTCCCAGGCTTGCTGAAGCTTAAGTCAGGAACAGGCGGTCAGACAGACCGTGTTGATCCAACAGAAGTGAAAGAGATTGAAGGTTCGTTTGGCCAAGATGACATCCGCAAGATGCTCATGCCAATGCCTTACAACCCACCAAGCGCAGTCCTGTTCCAGTTGCTTGGCTTCTTGGTTGATGCTAGCCAGAACGTGGTCCGCACAACGTTTGAAGACTTGGCTGACAGCAATGCCAACACACCAGTCGGCACAACCCTGGCTCGTATGGAACAAGGCATGGTTGTGTTCTCGGCGATTCATGCTCGCTTGCATGACTCCATGGGCCGTGTGCTGAAGCTGCTGTTCCGCCTGAACAAGACCTATTTGACCGAAGCCGAAGTCTACGACGAGACAGGCGAGTTGCTGGTCAAGCGCAGCGACTTCGATGGCCCGATGAATGTCGTGCCAGTCAGTGACCCCAACATCTTTAGTGAAGCGCAACGGTTTGCTCAAGTACAAGCCGTCATGCAGCGAGCCAAGGAGATGCCTCAGCTGTACGATCTCCGCAAGGTTGAGATCATGTTCCTTGAGCGCTTGAAGGTTCCTCAAGGTAAGGACCTGCTGCTGCCAGCACCTAAGCCATTGGAACTGAATGCTGTCAACGAGAACATCGCTGCAACAATGCGCAGACCAATCGTCGCGTTCCCTGAGCAAGATCACCTGGCCCACTTGCAGGTTCACCTTGACTTCCTGACCAATCCGATGTTCGGCAACAACAAGGCCATCGGTCCTGCATTCATTCCAGCCATGCTTGATCACATCAAGGAGCACATGGTCCTGTGGTATGCAACTCAGATCTACCTAGAAGCTTCAGACGCAGCTCAAGTTGACATTGGCGAGATCCAAAAAGATGCAACGATGGAAGAGAAGCAATCGCTTGACAAGCTGCTTGCAACAACCAGCCAGGTCGTGACCAAGCAAAGCCAGGAAGCCTTTGGTCAGATCCCGCAGATCATCGAGCAAGCTATTCAGACCTTGCAGCAGATGCAGCCGCCGCCCCCACAAGATCCTTCTGTTCAGATTGCTCAGCAGCAACTTCAGAACCAGCAGGCCAAGGATCAGGCAACGGCACAAACTCAGCAGGCCAAGCTTGCCCAAGATGCTCAGCTCAAACAAGCCGAGATCCAGGCTCGCAGCCAAGACACACAGGCTCAGATTCAAGCTCGCATCCAAGAGTTGCAGAACCAGCTTCAAATCGAGCAGCTGCGCCAACAAGCAGAAGACGAACGTACTCGCGCCCAGATCGAGGCTCGCTTGGAGATGAACGAGTCAGACAACCAAACAGCCAAGCAGCTTGCTGCCTTAGAGGTAGCAACAGGCGAAAAGTTTTCGGTGTCAACAGGCACCGGAATAAACCCCTCACCACGCAGATAAGGAGCAATCATGGTAGCAATCAGTTTACACAAACAGATGGCCATGGGTAAAGGTTACCCAAAAGCCAAGAAGATCGCTAGCGATCCTTCACCAACACCTGGCATGCCAGATGCTAATTACAAGACCGTGCCCAAGATGATGACTGAGAAGGTCACAGGCGAAGGCGGCGGCAATGGCGGCACAAACAGCCAACGCGGCAAAGGTCCTAATCAGATCTCTACCGTTATGGGTGGACGCCGTTAAGTGTTAGCAAAAATCATCACGACCATCCGAGCCGAGCAGCACGCACTGGCTATTGAAGCCATCAAGGTGCAAACAGCAGAAGGCAAGGACATCAGCTTTGAATATGGGAAACGTCAGGGCGTCTACGCTGGCCTTGACCGTGCCATCCAGCTGATTGAACGGATTCATCGTGATATTGAGAATGATAGTCGAGATCTTTAACCCCAGCATACGGAGAAGCGAATGCTACTTGAAACCCCCATGTCCTTCAACTACGCCTCATTGGACGAGGCCTTCCCAACCGTCGATTGCTGCCACGAGCCCTTGGGTTCACGAGTGATCGTCCAGGTCCGCAAAGCCAAGAATCAAACGGCTGGCGGTATCTACATCCCGGAAGAAGCAAGAAAGACAGAAGCCAGCAATACCCAGATCGCCAAAGTAGTGGCAATCGGCTCATTGGCTTACAAGAATCGAAACACTATGGAACCGTGGCCTGAAGGTTCCTGGTGTGAAGTTGGTGCCTACGTCCGTGCACCTAAATACGGCGGTGATCGTTGGACCGTAAGGTCAGGCGACGATGAGATCGAATTTGTGATGTTCAATGACCTAGACATTCTTGCCAAGGTTACTGGAGATCCGACAGCGATCAGAGCTTTTATCTAACTGCTGAAAGGAGCGGGAAATGGCCGGAGAAACAATGCTCATCGAAGAAGATGAGGACCAAAAAGGCGGTAAGTCTCAGGAAGTCGAGTTTGTCCCTGTAACCACCAAACAAGGTGAGGAACATGATGACGAAGACGATGACCACCCCGAGGATTCGCGTCTCTCAGAAGACAATGAGGACCGCGAAGAGATACGTCGCAAACGTCGCGAGGAGAAAGCAGATCGCGCAGCGCGTAGAAAGCAGGCAATTGAGCGGGATAAAACCGAGCTCAACTTCCTGAGGCAACGGAACGAGTCGCTTGAAAAGCGCATGTTCCAAGTCGAGAAGTCTGTTGTAGGGAATACGATCTCAACCATCGATGACCGTATTGCTGACACCTTTGCAGAAGTTAAGGCCGCAGAAAGAATCATGGCCCAGGCCATCGAAGCCGGTAACGGTGAAGATGCTGCCAAAGCCATGCGCATCCGCGACCAGGCCATGCAGAAGGTCCAGCAGCTACAGGTTCACAAGCACCAGCAGAACCAAGTCGCCCAGAACCTGCACCAGCAGTCTCAGGTGCCGGCTCCCCAGCCTGGTCCAGACCCCGAAGTCGCGGGCTTTGCCCAAGAATGGGTGTCCAAGAACAGCTGGTACGATCCGAACGCTGGTGACGAGGCATCGAAGATAGTTCTAGCGATAGATCAATCTCTTGTAGAATCAGGTTATAATCCAAAGACAGAGGCATATTGGCGCGAGCTAGACAAGCGAGTGGCCAAACGATTGCCAGACATCAAAGGAGGCGGTAACTATGACGACAGTCAAGACGACGATCGCCGCGGACAGCGTAGAGGTCCGCCCGTTGGTTCCAGCAGGGACCAGGCTCCCCAGTCTTCTCGCCGTGAAGTATACATCTCCCCCGAACGAAAGCAAGCTATGACTGATGCTGGAGTTTGGGATGACCCCGTCCTACGCCAACGCTACTTGAAACAGTACGCTAAGTGGGACCGTGAACACAATTCAACTCGCTGAAAGGAGTGAGAAAAATGACTGATGAACGATTAAAAAAATCCCCTGATCTTGTCCGCCAATCACGTGGAGCCACAGACCGCAATGTGACTGAAGAACGTGCTATTAGCGACGATGATCGTGTTGAGATGTTTAGATCTCAATTTTTCCAAGACGCATTGCCAGATCTACCAAAGATTCCTGGCTTTCACACATGCTGGTTGACCACTACTAACCCCCGAGATTCCATTCAACAGCGGATCCGGCTGGGTTATGAACCGATTAAAGCCGAAGACGTGCCTGGCTGGGAATATGTAACCATTAAGACAGGCGAATGGCAAGGGTTTATTGGTGTCAACGAGATGCTCGCATTCAAGTTGCCGTTATCTCTCTACAAGCGATTCATGCACGAAGCACACCACGATGCTCCAGCACGCGAAGATGAGAAACTGACAGCAGTTTTGGACGGCATCAAGGAAGCTGCAGCAGCTGCAGGCGGGCGTGTGATTGAAGGTGATGGTATTGCGGCATTGCGCGAAAATCCTGGTCGATCTAAATTTGAAGAGATCGACTAGTCCATAACTTTCTCAATGAGGAAAAGCAAACATGTCTACTTCTAGCACACCGTTTGGCTTCCAGCCCGTTTACCACGCAAGTGGTTTCGTGCGTCCGGCAGCCTTTACGTTGGCGAACAACGCGGCAGTGACCTTGTTGCAATATCAGCCTGTGAAGATAAATACTTCCACTGGTGTTGTGACTCCGGCCGCTGCTGGCGATGCTTTCGTCGGCACTTTCATGGGTGTTGAATTCACCGACAGCGATGGCCGTCGTCGTGTATCCAACAAGTTCATTGCGAACACCCCTGCAACTGATGTGACCGCGTACATCACGCGTGATCCTGCTATCGTTTATCAGATCCAAGCAAATGGCTCTGTGAACATTAGCAACATCGGCAACCAATATGACTTTGGTTCGATCACCTCCGGTTCTACCGTGGTTGGTCTTAGCACTGCTACATTGGATACCGCTTCAGTTGTAGCTTCAGGTGGCACTGCCCAAATGCGCGTGATCGGTATCACACCCGGTCCCGATAATGCATGGGGTGATGCTTATACGATTGTCCAAGTTCAGATCTCTGAGCATCAGGACGTTGCAACCATCAACGCTTACTAAGGAGCTAAAAAATGGCTGTCCCAATGCGCAGTACGGACTTTAGGTCCATCGTTGAGCCAATTCTGAACGAAGAGTTCGATGGCTTGTATAACCAGCGCGCCGATGAGTGGAAACAAGTTTTCACTGAGCGCAACGGTATTCCCCGTAACTACCACGAAGAACCCGTCTTGTACGGTTTCGGAGCGGCTCCTGAGTTGCCTGACGGCATGCCAGTGACCTACCAATCTGGTGGTGTCCTGTTCAATGCTCGTTACGTCTACAAGGTCTATGGTTTGGCTTTTGCCTTGACCAAGGTCCTCGTAGAAGACGGCGACCACATTTCGATCGGCCAGACTTACGCCAAACACTTGGCACAGTCCTTGATCGAAACAAAAGAAACCTTGTGTGCCAACATCCTGAACCGCGCTTTCAATAGCTCGTACACGGGTGGTGATGGCGTGTCGTTGGTTAACTCCGCACACCCTATCGCTTCTGGTAACGCAAGCAACGTGTTGACTACTGCAGCCAACTTGTCGCAAACATCTCTTGAGCAGATGCTCGTCCAGATCCGCAACGCCATTGACAACAATGGTAAGCGTATCCGTTTGACTCCTACCAAGTTGGTGTTGAGCCCTAGCAACGTGTTCCAAGGTGAAGTGCTGTTGAAATCTGTCCTGCGTGCAGGTACTGGTAACAACGACATCAACCCGATCAACTCGATGGGCATGATCGACGGCGGCCAAGCTAACTTGTCACGTTTGACTTCAACTACCGCTTGGTGGGTGCAGACAGACGCTAAAGTCGGCTTGCAGTTGATGATGCGTCGTAAGCTTGAAAAGAGCATGGAAGGTGATTTCGAAACCGACTCTATGCGCTATAAAGCAACCGAGCGTTACATTCCAGGTTGGACTGACTGGCGTACTGTTTACGGTACAGCAGGTCTGTAATCAAGGAAGGGGGCCTTTGGTCCCCTTCTTTTCATTTTTTTAATTTGTCTAGCTTTTCAAGGAGAAGACACCATGCCTCAATATTCTGACGACCTATTCCTCGGCGGCGCCCAAACATTCATGGGTACCGGCCTTCGTGCTTACTCTACTACCGCAATTGGCGGTACAGGCAGCACTTCATCCACAACCCTAACAATTACAAGTGTTGGCTTTGGCTCACCGATTGTTGTTGGTATGTATGTCGACGGTACGGGTGTGACCGATGGTACATACATCACTGCCTTTGTCTCCGGTAACGGTGGCGCAGGTACTTACACCCTCAACCAAGCAATCAACATTGCCAACACCGTAGCCTTGACTTTGCACGGCAACGTAGCTTACGGCAACCCAGCTCCCATGGACTTGGGTGTTGGTCCTCTTGGCCGCATCTATGTATGGGACGTTGTTCCTCAGGCTGCTGTGACTAACAACATTGCTGCCTCGCAGACAACCACAACTGCTGGCCAAGCAGTGACTTTGACTGCTGGCACTTCAGCCAAGTCAACCACAACTGCTGGCGGCGTATCTGTGATTCAACTTGATGTGCCTCGTGCCATTAAAGTGAACAGCTCCACAACTGCACGTGCGTTTACAGTGTCTGGCTATGACTACTACGGCCAAGCCATGACTGAAGTAATCACTGTAGTAACAGCTGCCACCGCCGTAACAGGCTTGAAAGCGTTCTACCAAGTGTCTGGCGTGACAATTTCAGGTTCTGCAACTGCCGTTGTTGTTGGTACAAGCGATGTGCTTGGTATCCCTGTTCGCGTGACCAACGTAGCTTACGTTGCGAGTGTGAAGAGCAACAGCACATTAGCTCAAGACGCAGGCACTTTTGTGGCCGCTGATACAGCAACTGCAACAAACGCTACTGGTGATGTTCGCGGCACTTATACCCCTGCAACTGCTTCGAACGGCATCGTTCGTACGGTCATGGGCATCTTGCTGCCAGGCATAGCCGTTGGTCCTAACTCAACCCGCGTTGGCGCTCTTGGCGTAACTCAGGCCTAATTAACCAGGGGGCTTAGGCCCCCACTCTTAATAGGAGATTGATATGGCTGACGCAGTTACGAGTCAAACGCTTATGGATGGTGAGCGCTTGGCCATTATGAAATTTACAAACATCAGTGATGGCACTGGTGAAAGCGCGGTGACCAAAGTCAACGTGGCTTCACTCAATCCCAACAACCTTGGCATCGCCTGCAATGGCGTTACAGTGACCAAGATCACTTCTGTCTGTCATGGCATGGAAGTGCGTATGCTTTGGGATGCAACGACTGACGTTCCGTTTTTCTTAGCAGCTGTCAACACCAACTATCAAAATGATTTTTCTAGTATTGGTGGCATTACAAACAACTCAGGCGCTGGCAAAAACGGCAACATCCTTTTTACTACGTCTGATGCATCGAATGGTGATACTTATACAGTGGTCCTTGAGATGGTCAAGCACTACGCTAACCCTTTTGATACGCTCTGATCATGGCAAACTTAAAGATCACGGACTTACCCTCAGGCACTACGCTTGTTGGCACCGAGCTTTTTGAGTCGGTCCAATCGGCCTCCTCCGTTAAGCTCACCTCAGACCTGATTAAGGCTTTTGCTAACTCTGCACCGACCTTGTTGGTTGAGACGGCAAACACCAATACACCGGCCACTGCGGCAACTCTTTCACATCAGACTTCAGCAACAGCTGCTGCTGGTATTGGAACCCGTCTTGCTTTTCAGTGCGAGACTTCAGCCAGTAACGTTGAGATTGGGGCCTTGCTTTCTGCAGTGACCACAAACGTAGGTTCAGGAACAGAAGCTTTTGATCTTCAAGTCTTGTTGATGGCTGCAGGAGCTGCTGCAACTATGGTTGCAAAGTTTAGCAGTGCCGGAAATTTCAGTATCACTGGCAATGCCATCAATATTCCCACGATCAAGACTCCTGCTACTGCAGCTGATTCTGGTACCAAGGGTGATATTTGCTGGGACACAAGCTACATCTACGTCTGCATTGCAACAAATACGTGGAAACGTACGGCGATCACAACATGGTAAACGATCACAAATTTGGAAAAGGCGGAGGCACTTTGTTTGTAGCAAAGGGCGGAGCTGTCTGGGCGCGCAAAGAGGGACAAAATCCTAAAGGCGGCTTGAACCAAAAAGGTCGAGATGCTTACAACAGACAAACCGGCGGTGATCTAAAGCCTCCGGTCTCTGCAAAGCAGGCAGCAAAGAGCCCCACAGCAGCTGGACGTCGTGACAGTTTTTGCGCGCGAATGTCTGGCATGCCGGGTCCGATGAAAGACGACAAAGGCAGACCTACCAGGAAAGCCCTTGCCCTCAACAAATGGGACTGCTAGTATGATGGGAAAGAAAATGGCCTTCGCAAAAGGAGGCAAAGTAAAAGCACCTTGGGATAAGCCAAGGCCAAAGGATCTGCCAAAGCCAAAAAAACTATCGTCTGCTGCAAAAGCCGGCGCCAAGGCAGCAGCGGAAGCAGCCGGACGCCCCTATCCCAACCTTGTCGACAATATGCGGGCAGCCGCGAAAAGGAAATAATATGGGAAAAAATATTCAATACGGGGAATTTACGTTCCCGGCTTCAACAGCTAGGCCATCTGCTCGTCCAGTATCGACTGCAAGGTCAACAAAGGGCATCCCGAAGGCCATGTATGATGCACCGCATGCCATGAAAGATGGTGGATACGCCAAAGGCGGTCAGAAAATGACTGCAAAACGCGAACCAGAAGCCATGGTCCGCAAGGAAGTAGCTCTTTTGCGCAAGTCTGGTGCCCCAAAAGCCCTGATAAGTCACGAAGTGCGTGAAATGTCTGGTGAAATGGACACTCCGGCCACAAAACGGGCTGAAGTGGGCATGATGCGCAAGGCAAAAGCACCTTTGACCATGATCAAAGAAGAGATGATGGAGCCAACTGGCATGAAAAGGGGCGGAAAAGCAGGTTGTTATGCTGAAGGCGGCCAATTTGCAGCAGAAGCCCGTCCAAAGATGGCAGCCGAGGGCAAAGCCTTGAACAAGATGTCCAAGAAGTTTGGTACTGAGACCCAAAAGTACGCAAAAGGCGGCGGCGTTGAGGCAAAGTTGGAAAAACATGCCAATATGCCTGCTGCCAAGGCTCACGGTCCAGGAGCAGGCAACAAGCTGGCAAAAGGCGGCGTGCCAACGTTCTCAAAAGTTCCAAAATTTGGACAAATGAAGTAAAATAAAAGCAATCCCCCGGGTTTGCCACTGACGGCAAGCCGAAACTTAACAAATAGGAGCAGACCCGGTGGCAGTTTCAGGTACAGTCAGCACGACAGTTTTCAATACGCGTAAGGTCATCGACCACGCGTATCGTCGTTGCCGTATTCCTGCCGAAGGCATCTCGTCTGAGCAAATCAGCTTTGCTCTAGACACTCTTTATCTTATCTTGAGCATGCTAGCCAATCGCGGCTTGCAGCTTTGGTGCATTGAGAGTTATTTGATGCCTCTCTATCAAGCGCAAGGGCTGATCACGCTGCCTAATGGAGTTGTTGACATCCTCAACACCAACTTGCGCACGATTGGAGTTGTGAATGAGAATACGAACAACACAACAAGCTCAACCACTTACACAACCGTCTTTCCAACCGACACGCAAGTCACGACCGTTGGAATTGAGTGGTCTGGTGCCTCAACAAGCTATGCGTTGGAAACATCTACAAATGGTACCACCTGGCTCACCGTTGCAACCGAGGACAACCCAAATGCCACAGCCAATGTGGTAACATGGGTAGACATTCAAGGTTCCCTAGCGACCTCCTATTTTAGAGTGAGAGCTACATCAGGAACGTTGAATCAAACACAGGTGATACTGGCAAACACGCCAAACGAGATCCCTATGGCTCGCTTGAACCGCGACGATTACGTCAACTTGCCCAATAAGGCATTTGAAGGCCGTCCGCTGCAGTTCTGGGTTGATCGTTTGCTCAATGCTCCTGTACTGTACTTATGGCCGGTTCCATCAGCGCAATTTGTCACTGCCCAAGTGGTCGTATGGGTCAAGCGCTACATCATGGACGTGGGCACGATGACTCAAGAGATTGAGATTCCGCAGCGCTGGTATGACGCCATCGTCTATGTGCTTGCTTCAAGATTGGCTGAAGAGACTCCAAGCGTGGATCCTCAGATGATTGCTATCTTGGATCAGAAGGCTCAACGTTCATTGCTTGAGGCAGAAAACGAAGAACGCGATGATTCTCCAATCTACCTGACTCCAAACATTGCGGTGTACACACGATGAGCATCTGGCTTGATACTCGCGGACGCAGCACATTAGGCATTGGCCTGTGTGCCCGTTGCAGCCGCAAGATGAGCCTCGATGAGCTGTTCTCCGATCCAAACTCACCCGGGCTGAGAGTATGCCGCGAAGACTTAGATCAACTAGATCCTTACCGCTTGCCTCCTCGTCAGCCTGACACTATCACCTTGCCATTTGTGAGGCCTGATTTGCCACTCAGTACCAGCCCAGCGGGTATCGTTACTGAAGATGACAACAGCTTCATTCTTGGCCAAAATGACGAGTACATGATACCATGAGCGCACCATCAAACCTTGTACCTACCTCGATAACGCAGCTGCCTGTCGCTCCGTATCCGACTTCGTCGGCGACAATGATCTGCGTTATTCAGGGCGTCACCTACCAGATTCCATTCTTGGATCTGCAATCGACGGTCTCTGTACCAGCATCTCGCGAGATTAACACAGGCGGCGGACTCCAAGGAGGCGGCGATCTTTCCCAAAACCGCACCTTGAGCATTGCCACAGGCGGCGTGACCAACAGCAAGCTTGCCGATAATGGCGTCACGGCAGGATCGTATGGTTCTGGCTCATTGATTCCAGTAGTCACAGTAGATGCTAAGGGCCTGGTCACGAGTGTCTCTACGACAGCCCTAGTCATCTCTGGATATGTTCCTGATACCCGCCAGATCATTGCGGGAACCGGTTTGACCGGGGGCGGTAACTTGCAGGCCAATCGGACCATATCGATGGTCTTTTCGACAACTACGCCAACTGCCCTGGGGACTGCCGCGGTTGGCACCCAAAACAATGCAGCGCAAGGTGACCACGTTCACCCAGCCCTTAATTTTGCCAACTCGACAGAATATACCGGCTTGCTGCCGCTAACAAATGGTGGTACAGGAAAGCAGATCAACAGCCTGACTGCTGGTGCAGTTTGGTACACCGACGGCAGCAGCGGTTTTTTGCAATCTGTTCAGGGTTCCAGCGGCCAAGTTTTGGTTTCAGGTGGAGCTTCTGCTCCAACTTGGGGCTCTGCTCTGGTCGTAGCTGCCCAACCTGCAAATTATGTATATGCTGGCCCAGCATCAGGACCAAATGCTACAACGGCTTTTCGCTTGCTTGTAAACGCCGACATTCCTGGTACCCTGACTGGCAAGGCCATGAGTGGTGCGGCCAACACGTTTAGCAATATTCCAAACGTAGCTTTAGATAATTATTCCGTTACTTTTAACGGTGTCAATGTTGCTTTAGGAGCTTCAGGAACGATTACGGCTACGGCAACTAATGCCTTGACAATTGGAACAGGCTTGTCTGGCACAAGCTACAACGGCTCTGCTGCAGTGACCATTGCGATTGATTCGACTGTTGCTACGCTAACTGGATCTCAAACCCTAACAAACAAGACCATCAGCGGCAGCAGCAACACGCTAAGCAATATTGCAAATGCCTCGTTGACGAATAGCTCGGTCACGGTGGGCACTACAGCAATTGCCCTAGGCGCAGCAAGCCTTACTTTAGGTGGCCTGACTTCAGTTGCTGTGACGCAAGATCCAACGTCGGCCCTGCAATTAGCCACTAAGCAGTATGTGGATTCTGTGGCTCAAGGGTTAGACCCCAAGGCATCTTGTGTGGCGGCAACAACGGCGAACATTACGTTGTCTGGAACCCAAACCATTGATGGTGTAGCACTGATTGCTGGAGACAGGTGTTTGGTTAAAGATCAGACATTGAGTCAAAACAACGGAATTTATTTGGTTGCGGCAGGTGCTTGGACTCGTGCAACTGATATGGACACATGGGCTGAAGTTCCAGGTGCGTTCACCTTCATCGAGCAAGGAACCGTATACGCCGACACCGGTTGGGTTTGTACTTCCAATGCAGGCGGCACTTTAGGCACAACCCCCATCACTTGGGTTCAATTTGCTGGCGTAGGCTCTTACACAGCAGGTACTGGACTGACCCTTACGGGAACGCAGTTTAGCATCACCAATACGGCAGTCGCTGCAGGAGCCTACGGCTCAGCAACGCAGGTTGGCACGTTTACAGTAAATGCCCAAGGCCAGTTGACCTTAGCTGGCAACACAACGGTCACCCCAGCGGTTGGCTCAATCACCGGCTTGGGTACAGGAGTTGCTACTTGGTTGGCCACGCCAACAAGCGCAAATTTAGCTGCTGCAGTAACCGACGAGACTGGCAGCGGAGCCTTAGTGTTTGCAACATCTCCGACGTTGGTCACGCCAGCTTTGGGAACTCCATCAAGCGGTGTCTTGACCAACGCAACTGGCTTGCCCTTGACGACTGGCGTGACAGGAACCTTGCCAATTGCAAACGGCGGTACAAATGCCACAACCACTCCAACATCTGGAGCAGTGGCCTACGGTACTGGAACGGCTTATGGCTTCAGCGCAGCTGGAACATCTGGCCAATTTTTAATCTCAGGGGGTACCGGTTCGCCCACCTGGACTGACACAATCCCTGGAGGAACTTACGCATGACCACGATCCTGATCAAGAAAAAGGACACGGCTGGAGCACCAGCTCCTGGTGACCTGACCAACGCAGCCGGCGGTGCTGAAATTGCCGTCAACACGGCTACCAAGCGCATCTACACAAAAGACAGCGGCGGAACGGTTGTTGAGGTTGGCACAAACCCAAGCGCCTTGACAACTAACTTGCTATTTAGTCCGGACGCAACTTACGACATAGGAGCCTCTGGAGCCACGCGTCCTCGTAACCTGTTTTTATCTGGAGCTGCAACTCTAGGAACAGCCCTGACGGTTCCAAACGGCGGCACGGGTCTTACAACTCTTGCCACGGGTTCTTTGTCTTATGGCGCAGGCACAAGCGCATTTAGCACCCTAGCAATTGGTACTGCAGGACAGATTTTGACTGTCAATTCAGGAGCAACTGCCCCCCAGTGGTCTACGTTGTCTGGTGTTGCAGTAACAACTTTCTCTGCTGGCACGACTGGTTTTACACCTTCTAGCGCAACCGCTGGAGCCGTTACTTTGGCTGGTACGTTAGCAACAACCAACGGCGGCACTGGCTTAACATCATTTACATCAGGCGGTGTGGTTTACGCATCTAGTTCTAGTGCATTGGCTACTGGCTCTGCGCTTACTTTTAATGGTTCAACGCTTGCAATCACTGGGGCGGCTAGTCTAACAGGGGACATAACGCAGTCAAGCACGTCTGCTCGTATTACTTATTCAAATGCAACCACATCGGGTAATGGTGGTTTGCAAAACAATACGGGAGGCGCTTACGTTTTACTTTACCCAAGTACACACTCAACAAAGCCAAACCATGCTGATATTGCAGGAGCAAGTGCTGTAAATCTTGTGGTTGGAGGAAACATTGCTACCGCCACCTCCGCTGGTCTTGCAGTAACTGGAACGCTGGGTGTGAGCGGGCTGATAACTAGCACGATAGGAAACAACGCAAAAATCTTTAGTAGTGCATCAGCGACTACTGGCTATCAGTACATGCAAATTCAGAATACTAGCGGTATTCTTTTATTTGGACTTGAAGGTTCTAGTGGAGGTTCTCTTTTAACTAACGGAACTGCTTACGCAACTGTACTTACATCAGTCAACTCGCAACCTGTAGAAATAGGGGTTAACCAAACCAAAATAGGTTCTTTTTCCACCACCGGCCTTGCAGTTACTGGAAAGATTGAAATAGCAACATCTAGTAATTTTCCAACCGTAGGTTTTACATATAACTCCAACGGCTACCTCTACACAATGGGTGGAAGTGCTGGCACTCTTACGCAAATTGGTGGGGTGAACAGGTTTGCAATTAACTCAAGCGGTCTTTTTGGATTTGGCTCAACTGGAGTAAGCGGCGACCGTCTTATGGATATGTCGTTTTCAGGCGCGACTACGGCTGGCGCAACTCAGTTTGGTATTGTGCTAAACCCAACGTACCCTACCACCCCCACAACAAGTATTTACAACATTTACGCTGGCCCCAATTTAACGTCTGGCACAACTGTTACAAGCGTCTTTGGCTTATATTTAGAGGCTGGAAATTACACTGGATGCACGGTTACAAACAAATGGGCCTTGTATCAGGCAGGCAGTAACGACAGCAACTACTTCGCTGGCAAGGTTGGCATTGGTACTACAACCTTTAATAATGCAATATTTGCCGTAGGTACAGTGAACGATGCTACGGCTGGCAATCAATCTGGATGGTTTTCTGGAACTAAGTCCGCCTACGCTGGCGTTACTGGTCTTCCACAAGGCCAACTTGCTGTAATGGATCAAGGCACTGCGGTTGGTGCTGGTGGTGCAATCAGTTTCATGACTCCTCAAGGTTCAGGTGCAACTTGGGGCGCGTCAATCATGGCAAGCAAGGTTGTCGCAGGAACGGGCGACTACGGCTGTGACTTGGTGTTCTTTACCCGACCAAGTGGCTCAACTGCTGATTCTCGCGGTAGATTCACATCTGGAGGCGCTTTTCTTGTGGGGCAAGCGGCTGGGGCTTACCCTCCAACATCTACTGCCGATACTTTTATGGGCGGTTTGGCTTTAAACCCAAATTATAGAACTGCGGCTAATTCGGCAAATTGTTATTGGGAAGCCTCGACTGGAGCATTTTTTAGGTCAACATCGTCTTTGCGCTATAAAACAAATATAGTGGATTACGGCAGGGGCCTACAAGATGTTATGAATCTTCGCGCTGTAAGTTTTAATTCAATAAACGGTAGCGATAAAGACAAGGTGTTTGCTGGTTTTATTGCCGAAGAAATTCATGCACTTGGCTTGACGGAGTTTGTTGAGTACGACGGAGAAAATATTCCGGACTCTGTTGGATATTCTCAGATAACTGCCTTGCTCACTAAGGCTATCCAAGAACTCAACGCCAAATTTGATGCGTATGTTGCATCACACCCCTAATCATTGAAAGGAAAAATCATGTCAGCAACTATTACTTGGGCAATTTTATCCATGCAGTGCAAACCCACCGAAGGTTCGTACACTGACGTTGTAGTCACTGCTAGCTGGAACTGCACTGGTACTGAAACGTCTGGTACGCCTGCTGTTGCCTATACCGCCTCAAACTATGGTACAGCGATATTTAAAATGCCCGAAGGCTCGTTTACGCCTTATGACCAACTGACCGAGGCTCAAGTTTTGGGTTGGTGCTGGGCAGACGGTGTAAACAAAGATTACACGGAGGCTTCCGTGCAGTCACAGATTGACGAGCAAATCAATCCGCCAGTTACCACACCACCTTTGCCTTGGATCACTCCTGCGGCATAATGTTTTGGGGAAGCCATCACCCCATTTTGATGGCAACTTTTGGAGAAAAACATGGACGAAGTCACACTAAAAACCGACTTGGTGAACGCAATTTTGCAATACTTGGGAAACCAAAAATTTGTTGAGGTTGCCCAGCTGATTCAGGCAATTCAGCAGGCAGCTGCAGAACAAGCGCCTAAAGCCGCACCCGTTGAAAAGGTTGCAGCCGAGGCAGTTAACTAAAAGAGTGGATATGAGCGCAGACATCGATTTAGTGGAGTACGGTTCACTCCTGCAGAAAGTTCAAGACCTTGACAAGAAGGTCGACAAACTTGAAGCAGGAATGGAAGAACTTTTAGCCCTTGCAAACAAGGGACGTGGCGGCTTTTGGGCCGGCATGATGATCGTGTCTGCGGTCTCTTCCGTCACCGGATACATCACTCACTGGCTTCAAGGAGTTAGGGGATGAGTGAAGAAAAGATTCATGCAATGGAGACTAAGGGCCAGTTGATCGAGAAGATTACCTTTGCTCTTCTCCCTCTATTATTTTCCTGCGTTGTCTACTTGATGAGTGCCTTGTCAAACTTGGCGCATGAGGTCACCATCCTCAACAGCAAAATTTCGCTTGTTGTCACTTCGGACAACAAACAAGCCTCAAATACTGGGGCTGAACTAGCCCGTGAAAAACTGCGTCAAGACCTTGAAAAAGAGATCCAACGCAACCGCGACCAAATTGCAGAAAACAGGATGCACATTGCCATCTTAGAAGAAAAAGTGCCTGTGTCTAAGCACATCAAGACTTTAACCGGAAAGGATTGACATGATTCCAATAGTTGCATCCCTATTAGGTACGCTGGCTCAAAATGGTCTGGGCCTTTTGTCATCTGCAATCCAAGCAAAAGGCAAAGAAGTTGTTGAGAACGCGCTTGGCGTGAAGATCAGCGACAATCCTACAGATGCCGAAGTGGCCAAACTTCGCCAGCTGCAGTATGACCATGAAGAGCGCTTGCTTGAACTCGGCATAGAAAAAGCAAGAATTGAACAAGAAGAATTGAAAGTCTTGTTGGCAGCCCAAGCCAATCAAGAAGACAATGTGTCAAAACGTTGGCAAGCTGACATGGCTTCCGATTCTTGGTTGTCTAAGAACATCCGCCCTGGTACCCTGCTCTATATCCTCACGGCCTACCTAATCTTTGCCGGCTTGAGCGCTGCAGGCATACAGGTTCAAGAAGCCTATGTCAACCTGCTGGGTCAGTGGGGCATGTTAGTGATGACGGCTTATTTTGGCGGGCGCACCGTTGAGAAGGTCATGGAGATGCGTAAGGGAGGCAAAGAATGAGCCTAAGTCAAGAACAAGCAGCATTCTTGTTGGATGCTTGCAAGCTGATCCAGTATGCTACAGAACAGGGTTTCATGGTGACAGGCGGTGAATTGCAGCGGACTCCTGAACAGCAGGCCATATATGTCAAGACTGGTCGCAGCATGACCATGAACTCAATTCATCTGAAGCGTTGCGCAATCGACCTGAACTTCTTCAAGGATGGACAGATCATCTGGGACAAGGCAATCCTTGCTCCATTGGGCGCCTACTGGGAAAGCCTATACCCCAAGAATCGTTGGGGCGGAAACTTTAAAAGCCTGGTGGATTGCCCGCACTTTGAGAGGAATGTGTAATGCCACAGGCAATGACCTTTACGTCGCTTCAAAACGACGTCCGCAGCTATTTAGAACGTGGGGCATCTGCTGTCACGGATCCATTGGTCTATGTCCAGATTCCAAGCCTGATCAACTTTGCAGAGCGCCGCATCAGCCGCGACCTTAAGATTCAAGGCTTCCAAGTGGCCGTAGTGACAAACCTACAAGCCGGAGTTGCAGTGCTTCCTAAGCCAGACCGCTGGCGTGACACCATCTCCATGAACATTGGAACAGGTACTGGTAACAATACGCGCGTTCAGCTGTTTACTAGAGCCTATGAGTACATCAGAAGCTACTGGCCCAATGATACCTTAGTTGATGAGCCTGTGTTCTACGGCGACTACAACTACACCAATTGGATCATTGCACCAACACCTGATGCGGCTTATCCAATTGAGATCTTGTACTACGAATTGCCTGTCTTACTAGATGAGAACACTCAGACCAACTGGCTGACCCAATATGCGCCCAACTTGCTGCTGTATGCAACCCTGTTGGAAGCTACTCCCTTCCTGAAAAACGACGAACGAATCCCAGTCTGGCAGGCCATGTACCAATCAGCTGCGCAAGCGCTGCAAGGTGAAGACATGAGCAAAATCCTAGACCGTGGCGCCGTGAGAAACGAGGCATAACATGACCACATACACCAATATCTTTGGCGGAAGCAATATCTCTCCTGCAGAGATCAGCTACGCAGAAGTTTCGCTGACGGCCAACACAACTTTTGATTGGGCCCTTGAGACAGCTCCATCAACGAACTTGATTGCGGGCATCATGGATGTCACTGCTACTTCAGGTCCTTGGAGCTTGACTCTGCCAAGTGCCCTTGAAGCATCGACAGGCCAAGCAATCCTGTTCAACAACGTTGGATCAAATTCTTTTATCATCAGGAACAACAGTGGCACTCAAGTTGCTGCTCCTGCAGCTGGTCAAGTTTGGCAAATTTACCTGACTGACAACACAACAGCTGGTGGTACTTGGCTTGCATTCCAGTTTGGTGCAGCAGTGTCTACTGCAAATGCTGCCTCTTTAGCTGGAACAGGGCTAGTCGCAATTGGATCTCTTTTGTCCTTGGCCATGCCAGTTACGTTTTTTGGAAGCAATTACTCGGCAGGTATTGACGATCGGGCAAAAACATTTATCTGGAATGGAGGAGCCGGCACCCTTACCATGACGGCTGCTGGAACCCTTGGAAACAACTGGTTCATTCAGCTTCGCAATGAAGGTACTGGTGCCATCTTAGTAGATCCTCCAGGATCTCAGACAATCAATGGCTCATCTACGCTAAGCTTTCAGCCAGGCGATTCTGCTATCATCTTTACGGACGGCAGCAATTTTTATACCCTTGGCTACGGACAATCTCCTGTCTTTGCGTTTGACTACACATCAATCAGCGTTGCAGGAACAGGCAACTACACCTTGTCTGGTAGCGAGCTAAACAGGATTGCCTACAACTTCACAGGCGTTCTAACCGGCAACCGTACGATCATTGTGCCTCAAACTGTCCAGCAATACTGGGTGGCTAACAATACAACTGGTCCTTACACCCTTACCGTAAAGACTTCGATTGCTTCCGGTTACGCCGTCAACCAAGGCTCACGAGCCATCTTGTATTCTGACGGAACCAACGTAGTTGCTGCCGATACCGGCGGCGTTGCAGTTCCTATCAGCATCTCTGATGGTGGTACTGGAGCCACAACTGCAGGAAACGCATTGATCAATTTAGGTGGAACAGCAACCGGTATTGCCTTGTTTACGGCTGCCTCGCAAGCTGCTGCTCAAGTGGCCATCGGTCTTGATCCCATCCAAGGTGGAACTTACTAATGACCACAACCCCAATCGTCCTTAAGTCGCTGCCTGGCATCAAGCGTGATGGCACCAGGTACGAGGGCGACTACTATGTTGATGGACAATGGGTCCGTTGGCAGAGGGGCCTTCCTCGTAAGGTTGGAGGCTACACCGTTGTCAACAGATACCTGACTGAAGTCAGCCGTGGGGTCAAGACTTTTACGCAAAATGGGCAGACTTACTTCCATTCAGGAAGTGCCGGTTTTGTGCAGCGATTCACTCTTGACGCCAGCGGAAACTCAAGCCTGATTACAGACAGGACTCCAATTACGTACGTTGTCGATGACAATAATCTTTGGCAGTTTGACGTCATCTATGACAGCCAGTCTATTCCTGCTGCAAATATGATTGTTGGCCAAGTGGCTCCAAATGCCAATTGTCTTTGCAACACGGATGGCGGCCAGTTGTTCATTGGTTCCATGACTGGGACTGATGCCTTGACAGAGGTCACAACGTTTCCTGCTGGCGTAAGCGTCACCGGAGGCGTGGTTGCCTTGCATCCTTATCTGATGTACTTTGGCAACGACGGTGTCATCGGATGGTCTGTTGCGGGAGCTCCTACTGACTTGACCGGTTTGGGTTCAGGAAGTGCACGAGTAGCAGGTCAAAAGATCGTGCGTGGAGTTGCTCTTCGAGGTGGTCCAGGAAACGCCCCATCAGGCATCTTTTGGAGTGCTGATGCTGTTATCCGTGGATCTTTTGTGGGAGGCCAGGAGGTCTTCCAGTTTGACACGATCAGCCCATATTCCAGTATCTTGTCTGCCGCCTCAGTGATTGAGTATGACGGCCAGTACTTCTGGTTGGGAACAGACCGCATGCTAATGTTCAACGGCGTGGTTCGTGAGATCCCCAACAACCTGAACATCAACTACTTCTATGACGGTCTAAACAGGGAAGCTGCCCAACGAGTTTGGGCTTTCAAGGTTCCTCGTTACGGCGAGATCTGGTGGTGCTATCCACGCGGAACAGCCACCGAATGCACCCACGCCATCATCTACAACGTTCGTGAGAACACTTGGTATGACACCGAGTTGCCTAATAGTGGACGGACCGCTGGGGAGTGGTCTCCTTTGTACGCTGCGCCACTTCTGTGCGGCCTACAAACATCTACTTTTGTGCCAAATAACAGGATCACAGAAGCCGGAGATCTTCGCGTCACTCAAGACAACGATCAGCGCATTGTGGTTCCTGAAGAGGGATTTAAGGTCTGGCAGCACGAGCACGACGTGAACGAGATTGACGGCCAGTTCATCACAGCTGTTCCTTCCTACTTCGAGACAGCTGACATGAGCATGTTGACTCCTCAAGGTGGATCTAAGAATAAATGGATCAGGGTTGAATCCATAGAGCCGGACTTTGTGCAGTCTGAAAACATGACCGTTCAGTTGACAGGTCGGGCAAATGCCAAGTCCCTTGAAGTTCCTGGTCCTGAGCGCGTCATCTTTGCTAATCCAACTACTCCTTACGAGCAAGTTGTGTCTTTTAAAGAAGCTCGCCGCGAACTGCGCTTTAAGTTTACTTCAAACACAATCAACGGCACTTATCAGATGGGCCAGGTCATTGCCCATATTGGTGAGGCAGATGGAGATGTACTTGGCGGATTAGCAGAGGGTTCCACGTGATCACGCAACCTGTTATAATAGGATTGCGCGACTGGGCGGATTGTGTCGTACTCGACCTTTCAAACTATGGCGCACTTTCAAGGCTGGACAATGAAGACAAATGGCAGGAGTGGGCGCTACAGTTCTGCGTTATTTCAGGACTAAGCCAGAAAAACGTTCCTAATCCATTTGACTTTCCTGACTGGCGTAGTTGGGCTCAACGATTTGTACAAATGGTGGACTAATGACCGATCAAGAATTTATTCAGCTGCTGAATGAAGTAGCTAAAAAAGCCAGGCCTTTCAATAGCGAGGTTCGGCAAATTGACTCGATGGACATGATCCTTAAGGAAACTGGCTTAGACAGCCTTGACATGCTGATGTGCACAGTCTACCTTTGCGAGATCTATGACGTAGAAGACGAAAAAAGCAAAGAGATGCTGGGCGAGACCCCGCAAGATCTTTTCAACTTCCTGAAGGAATGGGGACGCCGACAACCGGCTGACCTAGACCAAGCAAGGGAGTGGTTCGTATGAGAATCTTCCTCACCGAAAGCCGCACTGCGTGCACTGAGGACACGACTCTTTTTGAGAATCACACCTTTCCCCAAAGGGTTCACCTGTTTCCTGAGACCTACAACAGGGTCAAAACAGGCTTGATCAATCCAGCCCATCAGGTAGCTGAAAAGGTCTTGGACCCCGAGCTTTTAAAGCTCCTCCGAGACACACAACCAGGCCGAACGGCCTTCATTCTGGCCGCCGGCAACAGCAATTTTGCCAACGAAGGCGCCAAACTCAATCGAGAAAATGAATGGACCTACAACTACAAGGTCCTTCCATTGTCCCTGACCCAGATCTATGCTGGTCGGGTTGCTGCGCAGTGCGGAGAGATTGATCACACAGCAACGGATGCCACCGCTTGTACATCTAGCCTCAAGGCCTTAATGGACGTACAGACCCTGATCAAGTTTTATGGCTTTGATCGGGTAGTTGTACTAGCTATTGAGGACCAGGTCAACAACATGACCCTCCAATTCTTTGGAGAAGCTAAAGCAACCCTGACAGAAAGCATGGCCGAGACTCACCAGGTGGTCCCCAGTGCCTTCGATTCCAAGAACTTTGGGTTCTATATAGGTCAAGGTGCCGCGTTTGCCGTATTTGAGTCAGAAGACGCTTTAAAGCGGTCAAAATTGCGGGCAAGAGCAGAGCTTTTGTCAGCCTGGACAGCAACTGAAGTTGCAAAAAACGCCATTGGACAAAGAGAAGATGGACAAGGTTTTAGACGAGCTATCGAGGGCGCGCTCAAACTTTGTCAAATTTCCTCAGAACAAATTAAAATCGTAAAAACTCATGGTACCGGTACCAGATCTAACAACGAAGCTGAAAAAGCTGCGCTGGAAGGGTTCTTGAGTGATTTTGTAGCAACATCGTACAAGCAACGAATCGGCCATACGATGGGAGCGAGCGGATTGTTAGAGACCCTCTTGCTGTTCAATGATTTAGAAAAGGGAACTGTCCCTGGGATCTTGAATCGTAGTGAGGAGGATCATGTATTCCTCTCAGAGGCGATTGAAGCACCTGAAGGGGCAGTGTTAAGCTTGAGTGCTGGCATGGGCAACGTGTTCAGTGCTGCGCTTTTCAACATGAGGATCTAATTATGCCGCTCGTAGACAGCCGACAACAAATGCTAGATCTTGGCGAGGTGCTTAAAGTAGCCGCTGAGAATACAAAATCTGAATACCCGATGGAATTCGTGTATGCTTCCTTTGTAAAGGAGGTGCAGATGCCTGACAGCAAGTTTTATCGCTACGGCAATACTGTCTACATTGTGCATGGTTCAAAAACAGAACCTCGCAAAGGCATGTTCAGGGCATTAAACGCAGATACAGCCCCAAATTTTGTAGCTTCTGGTTTTGCTTTTGTTGTTGATGCTTATAAAGCAGGATTCGACACACTGGTCACCCAGTTCAGCGACCAAAGCCTCATAAATATTTTCCGCAATGTTGCTAAACAACCACCTAACCCCGGCATGGGCTATAACGTCACAATGCTAAAAGACGGGCAGTACCAAGTTGCTTTGCAATTGGGAAACAAACGTGAAGGAGCACAATAATGGGTGCAGTAGCCAGTTTTGTTGAAGACGTTGTTGGCGGCGTAGTTGAAGCCGTTGGTAGCGTCGTTGAAAGCGTCATTGACGTTGTCAAAGACGTTGGTAAGGCAATTGATGATTATGTCATCCAGCCTATTCTTGATGATCCCCTTTCTGCAATTGCAACGGTAGCGGCTGCCACGTTCCTAGGACCGGCGGCTGCAGCTTATTTTGGCACGTCTGCAGCTGTTGGTGTTGGTATTGCTGCAGGTGCGGCAAACACGGCAGCTGGCCTAGTTCAAGGTGAAAGCTTTGATGAGGCTATCAAGGGAGGTTTGATGGCAGGCGCAGGAGCCGGCATTGGTGCAGAATTCTTTGGCCCAGGTGGAGGCGATATTCCTGCTCCTGAGACAGACGTTCTTGGAGACTTCCTTGCGCAGAATAACAACTTCTCAAATGTGGATATTGGAACACCTGGTGTTGACATTCCCCCTCCTGGTGTTGAGGTTGGCGCGCCAATTCCAAATCCGCAAATTACTGCAACTGATCTGCCGGCAATTCAGCCTGAAGTTGGACCACCCAATCCAAGTCCGCAAATTACTGCAAACGAACTACCTCCAGTTACTACTGAAGTTGCGCCTCCATCCCCGCTTCAAACTCAGTCAACTGTTGACATTCCGCCGCCAGCTCCTAGTCCTTTGCAGACGGTTAATGCTCCAGCTGCACCTGAATTGCCAACGTTTAAGTCAGGCCTAGATACCTCATTTAATCCTGACTACAGCTTGTCAAGTGGTAATGGTGCTCCTGGTCTCAAGGTTCCTGAATTTAGAATTGATGCTCCTACCACTAACTATTTGACGGGTCAGACTGACTTCAGCCTTACTCCTCCAGGTACATCTGGTGGCCCTGGTCTGCAACCTCCAAGTGCTCCTAACTTAGCTAGTATGGGTGGTGGCCAAGGCTTAACAGTTGATATGCCTGGTTTGCCTCAGTACATGGAGAATGGTGTTCCTACCACTTTCCAAGGTGCAAATGGAAACACATACGGCAGCCCAACGCCAGATGTAACAGTGAGCCAAAGTGGTATCACTCCAACACCGCAACCAATAAATTACCCAGCAACAACTCCTCCTATTCCTAGCGTATGGGATAACATCACTAGCGGAAACCTTACTGACGCGGCAAAGCAAGTTGGTACAAGCGCGGTTGACTGGGTTAAAGAAGCCAGTCCTTGGACTCTTGGAGCAGCAGCTCTTGGCGCAACAACCTTGCTTGGGGGCGGAGGCGGTCCTCCTAATCAGACTCCTCCAAAACCAGGCTCCACGCAAGACAAGAACTTCACCAAGTCCCTTGACTTGTACAACTACATGCGCGACAAGACTAACTATGCTGGAGACATCTCTAAGTATGGTCAAGCAGGTCAACAAAATTCTGGAGAACATCAATTCTTCCAGAACACTAAGTTTGTGCCTGTTCCAATCCCTGGTCAGACTCCTGCCACACCTGCCAAGATGGGTGGCTTGATTCAAATGAAGCATTTTGCTCAGGGTGGTCAAGCTCAAGGAATGCAGGATCCTCGTCGTGCTCAAATGATGCAAGCCATGGCACAGCAGCATGCTGCCGGTCAAGGTGGTCCTCAAGGCATGGCTCAAGGTCGTCCTCCAATGATGCAAGGTGGTCCTCAAGGAATGCCACAGGGAATGCCTCCTCAAGGTGGTCCTCAAGGAATGCCTCAGCAAGGACGTCCTCAGATGCCCCAACGTCCTCGTGATCCTAAGATGGCTTACTATCAATATGGCAATCCTCCTATGCAAGCAAAAGCAATGGGCGGACTTAGCCAAGTGCACAGCATGAGAATTGGTGGTGGCGCGGACGGTCGTTCTGATGACGTAAATGCTGTCTTGTCTGATGGCGAATACGTGATGGATGCAGAGTCAGTAGCAATGCTTGGCAATGGATCCTCAAAGGCAGGAGCAGCTAAGCTTGACCAGATGAGATCAAAATTACGTCAACACAAAGGGAAAGCTCTTGCGGGTGGCAAGATTAGCCCAAATGCCAAGAGCCCACTGTCCTATTTGAGAGGAGCTTAATATGGGAGTTCTGGACTTTCTGTTCCAGGGGTCTCCACCTGCGTCGGTCACGACGTATGGTGAGACAACCTCTAACGTTCCTGCCTGGTATTCTGACTATACGCAGGGCTTGATCAGTCGAGCTAACTCGATTGCAGCAGAGCCTTATCAGCCGTATAGTCAGGCTAGGATTGCTGGTTTTGACCCGCTTCAAAATCAAGCATACACTAACACGGCAAATCTAGCAAGTACCTATCAACCCCAGATGGAAATGTCGCAAAATGCGATATACAACGCCGGTGCTGGCAGCTCTGTCAATGCGGCATCTCCGTACATCTCAGAGGCCCTTAAATACAACCCGTACAATGCTGCCTCTGGTTCTATTGGACAAGCAAGCAATCTGATTGGTCAAAGCTACGGCGACACAAGCGCCTTGGCACAACCGTACTTCAACCAGGCCAACCAGCTGACCGGACAAGCCATGCAGGGAACTGCTGGACTTGCACAGCCATATTTTGATCAGGCAAATAGGTATACGCAGCAAGGTGCTGGTGGAACTGCTAGTCTTGCACAGCCATACCTGAATCAAGCCTCTTTGGGAACAGCAGCTGCCGGATCTGCTAATACAGCAGGCTTGGCAATGCCTTATCTAAACCAAGCGGCCATGGGAACCGCAATTGCAGGCGGAGCAGACACTGCAGGCATGGCAAGTCCATATATGCAGCAAGCTTCTCAACTGTCTAGCCAAGGTGCTCAAACAGGTTTGGGTGGAATCCAGGACTACATGAACCCATACCAAGACCAAGTGGTCAACCGTATTGGTGAATTAGCAGGCCGCAACCTGAAAGAAAACTTGCTGCCGAGTATCAACGACCGTGCCATTCAATCTGGTACGTTTGGTGGTAGTCGCAGCGGTGAGGCTATTGGACGCGCTTTGCGTGATACTCAAGAATCCACTCTGGCTCAACAGTCTCAAGCCTTGCAAGCAGGCTACTCACAAGCCGGTCAACAACTTCAGGCCGACAAAGCTCGTCAGTTGCAAGCGGCTCAACAGCAAGCTGGTTTTGGTCAACAAGCAGCCGGTATGTCCGCGGCAGATTACCAACGTATGTTGTCTGCTTCTGGTCAACAAGCTCAAATCGGTCAGAGTCTGGCGGGTATGTCTGCAGCAGACCAACAACGTTTACTTTCTGCTTCTGGTCAACAAGCTCAAATTGGTCAGAGTCTGGCTGGGCTTTCTTCAGCAGACCAGCAACGTATGTTGGCGGCTGGTCAGCAGTCTGCAGCCATGGGTCAATCAGCGGCCGGTTTAACTGCTGCAGACTATCAGCGCATGTTGGCTGGTGCTCAACAGCAAGCGGCCATGGGCCAATCAGCTGCAGGCTTAGAAGGTGCAGACCTTGCAAGATACGGTCAAGCAGGTGCTCAAATGGGTGCCCTTGGTCAAATGCAAGGAAACTTGGCAGGAGCAGCTGGTACCCAAAATCTTCAGGCTGCTCAGCAAATGGGAACATTGTCCAATCAGGACTTTGCTCGCATGTTGCAATCTGGCCAGGCAATGGGTGCCCTTGGCCAACAAACCCAGCAGATGGGCATGCAGAATATCAGCGCTTTGGATGCAGCTGGAGCAACTCAGCAGCAGCAAGCGCAGCGCTCGATGGATCAGGCTTATCAAGACTTCCTCAACCAACGCGAGTACGACCGCAACAACATTGCCTTCTTGAATGCATCTGTTCGTGGCCTGACTGTGCCTACTTCTACAACCTCTACTTCAAACGGACCTGCAAGCGTCTACCAGCCATCTCCATTGTCGCAATTCGGCTCTGCATTGGCTTCTGGATACGGCCTCAGCAAGATGTTTGGAAAATAAGGATAAAAAATGCCATTGCTTGAAGACGACGAAGAAACCGGTTCCCTGGAAGCGGGTTCACAAGATGCAACCAGCGGGGCGCAAACATTTGGCTACTCCTCGTCAAGAGGCGCTTCCAATCCTTATACTGGACAACTTCAAACCTTACTGACAAAATATCTTGAAAACACTGAAAAATCGGCGACTGATAAACAGGCCCTGCTGGATAAGGCGCGTGAGCGGATCATGGCTAGGTCCGCTGGTCCGGACCAGGCAGAGATGGCGTTCCGTATTGCGGCTGCTCTCGGTAAGCCTACTCGGACTGGGGGCTTTGGTGAAACACTTGGTAATCTTGCCGAGACGACTGGCGAGGCTCTTTCGCAGCGCCGTAAAGCCAGCCAAGAACTAGAAGACCTGAACCTCAAGTATCAGTTGGCAGCAGCTGATGTAAAAGGCGAAGGTCAAAAAGCTCAGATTGGAGCCCTTTCTGCTCTGGCTCGTTCAACTCCTCGCGATCGCTTGACTGAGATCGAGAAGATGCAGGAGATCATTGACGATCCAAAAGCCAATGAAAATGCCAAGAAGAATGCGCAATCGCGCATCACTTACTTGACCACTCGTCCATCGGCTGTTAAGACCAATGAGATCGATCAGTTGCTTGAGAAGATCAACGATCCTAATGTGTCACCTGCCAACAAGTCTGTTTACAAGCAGCGCTTGAACAAGCTCAACTATATTCCTTCTGAAGCCAAAGCCGAGCGAGATGCTGATAAGCCGTCATCTCCGGCCGGTAAGCTTGCCAAGGATGAAGGCCTGACTCCAGGGACCCCTGAATTTACCGCTCGAGTGAAAGCTTTGGCTGGTGAGGGCAAGGGCTTGAACCTAAGTGCAAAAGAACAAAGTGAGCTGTTTGAAGCTGAAGACGTTGTCAACGCTAGCAAGACGGCAATCTTAAACTTGACCAAGGCCAAACAGATCAGCCCTCAAGCTTATTCTGGTTTTGGTGCAGGAGCCCGCCGCACGATTGCCCGCAACATTCCAGGAGTCGGCGACTCGCAAGGCGTGACTGCAACTACTGACCTTGAGACCTTGGTCTTGTCAAACGGACTTGACCAGTTGAAAGCCATCTTTGGTGGTAACCCAACTGAAGGCGAACGTAAGATCCTGATAGACATTCAGGGCTCGCTCAGCATGAGTGACACCGAACGTCAGGCTATTTACGATCGCGCCATCAAGGCAGCGGCTCGTCGCTTAAAGACTAGCCAAACCAAGATGGAGAACATCCGCAAGGGTGCTTACGGCAAGATCACTCCCGAAGCTAATGCAGACGGTGGCTTTGTTGGCCGTTACGCCGACGGCGGCATGGTTGCTCATTATGCTGATGGCGGATACACCGACCAGCAGGTTCTTGACTATTTAAACTCTAATCCTGGCTTGACCGATCAAGAGATTGCTAAGGCCATGCAGACGTACGGCGTTGACACTTCTCAAATGGCTAGGGCAACAGGCCTTGATCTTGGAAATGTTCAAGGTCGTTATGATGCAGCAATTCAGCCGATCTCAGACAAGCAGGTCCAGGATTGGTTGGGCGAGCGTTCTGGAATGGCAGACCAAGATATTGCTTACGCGATGAACGAGTACGGAGTTGATCCTACTCAAATGGCTAGGGCAACAGGTCTTAAGTTAGAAGACGTTCAAAAGCGTTATGACGCTGCGGCTCCTAAGTATTCCAATCATGACGTATATGCTTGGTTGCAAGAGCATCCTGGAGCCTCTGACAAAGACATAGCTGCAGCCATGGGTACGTTTGGTGTTGGCACGCTTCAGATGTCTAAGACAACTGGCCTGCCTTGGCAAGATGTCAGCACGCGATATACTGCCGCTGGCGGTACTCAGTCTCAGCCAACAACTGTGACGACCAAGCCAACCACAACAACACCAGTCACTAAGACGACAACTCCAGTAACTAAGACAACAACGACTCCGGTCACTCCAACCAAGCAGACATACTCTCCTGAAATGATAGAGATGATGCGCAAATACTTAGGTGGTCCTGACGCGCTTACAACTTACGGCCAATATGGCTCTAAGTCTGCGGCAGAGCATAAGTTTTTTGACCATGAGCTTGTCAAGAAAGCAGGCGGTGGAATGGTCCACATGGCCGATGGCGGCGATTATTCAATGGCCAACTTTGGCCGCGCTGTCGGTCAGGGCTTAGGTCTTGGCTTTGGCGACGAGGCTGTTGCCCGTGTTCGAGCCAAGATGGAAGGTCGCCCTTATGAAGACGTTGTCCGTGAAGAACGTGAAGCCTATCAGCAGTTCCAAGAGAAGCATCCCTTTGCTGCCTTGGGCACTGAGCTAGTCTCAGGCGCAATTCCAACCATTGGTATGGCAATGATCCCAGGAGCCGGAACAGCCGGATCTGTGATGGGAGCCGGCCGCATGGGAATGGCTGCAAGCAAGCTGGCCCAATACATGCCCAAGTTTATGACAGGCACTATGGGCAAGGCGGCAGGTTCCGCTGCGGCAACGGGCTCTATTGCAGGAGCAGGTTCTGCAACCGAAGGCGAACGCGGTATGGGAGCCTTGGAAGGCGGTGCAACAGGAGCCGTCCTTGGCCCAACTGTAGCCAAAGGCATCCAGCTCACTGGTCAGGCAGCCAAGGCTGTTAAGAATGCAATCCGACCATCTCCTGGGGCCGTAGAGCAACGCGCAACCAATAAGGTATTGGAAGCTATGGGCAGGGACGAAATGGACCCTACAACCCTTAAGGCAAGGATGGCAGCCGACAAGAAGCTTGGTGTTCAATCCACAATCATGGATGCAACCCCATCTCTGTCAACCCTTGGCGAAGCAGTAGTGACTCGCCCAGGACCTGGTCGCAAGATCCTTGGTCAAGGCCTGAATGATCGCTTAGAAGGCGGTCGGGAAGCAGCGGCCTCTCGTGCCCTGAAAGACATCGGCAAGGGTGTTGATTACACGGCACAAGAAGACAAGTTGATGGGAACCTTGCGTTCCAATGCCAACAATCTCTACGATACCGCCTACGCGCATGGATCGGTTGATGATACCCGCATCCTGAAGGTTTTGGAGGATGATACCTTCAAGAAGGCATTCAAGGAAGCTCAAGCTATCTCCAGCAAAGAAGCAAGAGCCGCAGAACTTCGAGGCGAAGATGCTAGCAAGTTCAAGCTGAATGACATCTACAGCCAAGACAAAGACGGCAACCTGATCAGCGTCGGCAAGATTCCTGACGTCAGAACCCTTGACTACATCAAGCGGGGCATTGATGCTCTGATTGACAAGGGCTACAAAGGCGAAGGTATGGGCAAGGCGGAAGCCAATGCACTCAAAGATCTTCGCAAGGCCTACATTGGCGTCATCGATGAAAACGTGCCTGAGTATGCAGCAGCCAGGGCTAAGTATGCTGGCGACATGGAAGTCTTAGACGCTCTCCGTATGGGCCGTACAGATTACTTGTCACCTAAGATGCTGCCAAACGAAGCCAAGAAACTGGTTGACGGTATGTCAGAAGCCGAGCGTGATGCTTTGCGTGCTGGCGTTGCACAGTCACTCCTGACTAAGGTTATGGACTCTCCGCAGCAAATCAATGCGGCCCAGAGGATCATAGGAGCCCCTGCAACACGTAAACGTCTAGAAGCTTTGTTCAAGGATCCTAACGAATACACTGTGTTTGAGGCAGCTCTCCAACGTGAGTCTGAATTGTTCCGTAATGCCCAAGACATTGTCCGCGGCAGCCGCACAGCAAATAAGACAGAAGCCTTGAAAGACCTGAAAGCCGGCAACGGCATCTTCGACATTGCTGGTGAAGCAGTGGACGTAGCAGCAGGATCACCTGGCTCGGTGGTTGGGCGCGTCTTGAAATACTTGCAGGCTCGTACTTCTCTTGACGAGAAGACAGCCGGCGAGGTGGCCAAGATGCTGAAGTCAGGAACAACCCAAGAGGTTGATGATACCTTGAAACGCCTTGAAGCAAGCAGCGCCAAGTTCATTGAAGACAAGAACAACTCTGCCAGACGCCTCAAGACAACCTCAGGTACCATCGGAGCAGCGGCTCCTACAACACGCAAAGCGGCTCCTGAATCCGACGTTCCGGCTGATGAGGAAGAGGACGATGAAGCCAAAGTCCAACGCATCGTCCGGAGCCTAGAAAATGAGTGACCTCGACAAACTCGAAAAGAAGTACGAAAAAGGGAACAAGGCTCAGGAGATTAGAGACTCCATCTCAAAGCTCAAGGAAACTCCTTCTAACCCAGACACCAAAAGAGCTTTTGAAAGCCGCAAGGAAACTCTTGACTCCGTAGTCAGGGCAGCCAAGCAAGCGACTGCTGGTTTTAGAAGCCAGTGGTCTGGCCTTGACGACAAAGGCGAAGTTGGCGTGGGCAAGGGAACTCCTGGCATCTACTACAACACCGTGGCTATTCCAGCAGTTGCTGGTATTGTAGATGAAAAGTACGCTCCAGACTTTGCGGTTGCAGCTGATAAAAAGGCAGGCAAGATCAAGGAAGCCGTCCGTAAGGACATGGGTATCAATGAGCCTAAAGGGGCTCTTGAGCACTTTTCTTATGCTGGCGGCGAGATGCTCGGTCAGTTGCCGGTTCCTGGCGCCTTGATGAACAAGATCCTTGGCGGAGCAAAGAAGATGGGAATGGCCGGCAAGGTTGCTGCTGCTCCTATCGAATATCTGTCTCCTACAGTCGATCCAAGAGCCATCAACTACGGTATTGGAACGGCTTTTGGCGGATCAATAGGCACGGCTGTTGAAGCTTTTAGCGAGCCAGACAAAAAAGCCTTGGGCGGCCTGATTCAAAAGTACGAAGAAGGCGGCAAGGTTGGCAAGGTCGCTACGTTCTTCTCTGCTGTTGACAAGGCGATCAATACGCTAAAGCAGAAAAAAGGAACTGGCGAGCAGATCCTTAAGCAGCTTGAGACCACTCCAGGCATTAAGCCAGAAGAACTTGAATCTAGAGCCATTAAGCAAAAGCTACAAGCATCTCCTAAGATCACTCAGGAAGAATTGCAAAAGACTATTGCTGCAAACAAGCCACCAATCCCTAAGCGAATCAAGCTTGGACAAGGCTTGGATCCGGAATGGCAACCCCGTCTTGAAAAAAGGTTTGAAAATGCGCTTGAAGAATTAAACATTCAGCCTGTTGTTGATCCTGCAACCGGACGAAACTTAGGTTTTTTTCATCCCGAAACAGGTGAGATCCTTGACGCAAAACAAGTCAGGAATATGGATCCAGAAGAGCTTGGAATTCCAGTTGATCCTGCAACAGGGAAGCTTGATTCTGAATCAGCTTATCTTCTTCAAAACGTAAGGCGGGCTGTTGTAGAAGCAGAAGAACAGTTTGACTTGGCTTTGGGTGCTACAAATACCAAGTTTAGTCAATACAGCAAGAGCAAAGGCCAAAACAACTATCGTGAGATCTTGCTTCAGCATGAAGACAGGTCTGCTCCAGGAGCTGCTGCCATAAGCCAGCGCATCGATGAGCTTTTAAAAAGCAATCCAGCAACTGAAGAAGAGGCGGCAGCAGTCAACAAGGAACTTAATTCCCTGATTGACAAGGTCACCACCGAGCGTCAGATGTTTACTGCCAGCCACTGGGACGATCCAGATGTCTTGGCTCATTACCGCGTCTCTGACATGACTGGCCCTAATGGTGAGAAAGTCTTGTACGTTGACGAGATCCAATCAGACTGGCACCAAAAGGCTCGTGATGCTCGCAAGCGTGAAGTCAAGAGGATCCTTGAGTCTGAGCGCACGGACATTCGTCAAAAGGCTCTTGCTGAGGTTGGCTCGACTGATGTGACTAACGAAAATGAGAACAAGATTAGGTCGGTCTTTAATCGCTTAAACAAAGAACGCAAAGCCGAAATTGAAAAACAGGTTGACGAGAATTTTGGCTATCGGTCTGCTGAGGACGACGAAAAGCTCTATCAGCTGAACTCTAAGATGGAGCGTCTCCGGAACACTGGGATGAACCAAGAAGAATTGAAGGAATACTTCACACCAGGAAAGATTGTTCCTGGATACGGCGGTATGGACAAGGTGTTGTCTTTTAATTCAGGCGAAGGAAGCCCAGCTTATAAAAAGGCCTATGACTACGCCATTCAGCGTGCAAAGAGTGCCGGCATTGAAGGTGAGGCCGCTGAGCGTTGGGCAACTAAAAAAGCAACGGATGAAACCAAGTACGACTGGTCTGTGACTGTTATTGAAGTTGATCCTAAGACAGGTCAACCTCGTAAGGGGGCGGATACTCGTACTCACACAACTTCTCCTGAAAAGTATATCGTTGATGAACTAAGAAAAGAAGCCTCTGGAATTGAGAGTAAAGTTCCTGATGCCCCATTCAAGAAGAACTGGCATGAGCTTGCTACCAAGGACATCTTAGACCTGGCTGCTAAAGAAGGCTATGACAAGGTCGCGTTCTCTCCTGGTGTTGAGCAAGTCAAGCGATATGAAAGCGGCTTGCGTCAGGCCGTTGACTCGATCAACTACAACCCAGCAGAAGATGGCTCATTGATGATTCAGGGCAAAAAAGGCGACCGTACTGTTTTTGATGGCAAGCTTGTTGGCGACACATTTGTCTCAGGCCCTGGCGAAGGCAAGACTCTTACAGAGGTGTTTGGAGCTGGGATTGCTAAGCAAATCGAAGACAAGGCTCCTGAGCTTCACGATCTTCTGAAGAGCCCAGTTAAGCGCACGGATGCTATGCCTGACGACAAGGACGTTAGTGACTTGCTGTGGGAGTACGGCGACCGTATGACCACCGACCAAAAGAAGTGGCTGCGTGACTACCAAGAACGTTGGGAACTTGATGTTGATGGAACACCTGCTGGTGAAAGTATTGCAAGCGAAATGGTCGACGAATATACAAACTGGCTCAAGTCAAACAAGCTTCGCAACTTGTCTCCTGAAGAAGTAAGACTGAAAGAGCTTGAGGCTATCCCTGAAGGAGAGCGCACCCCTGAACAATGGCAAGAATTCCACGTAGTTCGTGACAAGGCAGGAAATCCAGAATCAGGAACTTATCCGCCCCTTGCCTCGTTTGCCAAAATCACCGGACCAGACTTGACCATTGGCGGCGAAGGCATGAAGTCATTCTATGACCAGCGCTTGCCTTCCTATGTCAAGAATTACGCGGGCAAGGAATTCAAGGCACCAACCGGTTATATGGAGTTTGAGAACCCTGCACCAAAAAGTAAAGTCTCAGAGCGCCAAATCCAAAGAATGATGGACGATATTGCTAACGGAGATGACGATGAGCTTATGGAAATGGCAATGGAGCGCACCCACGCTTTGACTGATCAGGCGCTTCGTGAACAAGGCCTTCACCCAAACAGCCCAGAATGGGAAGATGCTTGGTGGAATGTCATGGATGAATTCCAGGATCGCGGGGTAGAAGCAGCTGCTCGTGAACTAGCAATAAAACGACTTGAGCAACCAAAAGCAGAAAAAATCAAGGCATTCTCAGTTGACATCACTCCTCAGATGAAGGAAAAGATCAACAAGGAAGGTCAAAAACTGTACGGCTTTGTGGCTCCTCCGTTACTTCCGCCTATGGCTGGTGGCGCTGCTGCCCTGGAAACAGGCAAGCGAATGATGGAGAAGGAACCAGTAGTTGAGGAAGAACAACCCAAGGAACCTCCTACGGCTCCCCAGGGCTTCCAGAGTGGTGGACGTGTAGGCAACATGAAGGATGCAGCAGAAGGCCTGCTACGGGTCCTCCATGGAGGTCCTAGCCGTATCCGTTTAGACAGGGAGAAGAATCTAGACGTAACTACTGACCAAGGCTATGCAATCAAGCGGGCTCAAGACAAGATGACTCAGATGGGGCAAGAAGGCCCTCCTATGATCAACAAGTTTGACGTGCCTGCAGCCAAGTTGCTTCGCTTTGAAGAGACCTACAGCCCTGAAGATGTAAAACTGATGCGCAGGTTCTTCAACAAGCTGCCAGAAGGCAAGGCAATGACAGGCGAGGAGATCTACGATACCGCGCAAGGCAAGGACTTCGTGATGGAAGGTGTTGCTAAGGCAGGTGGATTCTCTGGCTATGAAAGACCAGCCGGTGGTTCTGGCGGCGTAGGTAACTGGTTCCGCGTAACAGACCAAGAAGCCTTGACCCGCAAGGCCAGGGGCGGTCTGGCAGAACTCCAAAAACGCTATAGATGATTTTCTAGACCAAAACAGAGTGTACTAGTATTCTCTGTTTTGGCTTCGCGCAGCCTTATGCTATCGAGCGAACGAGTGTTAGAATAGTTTTTAATTGAACTGATACACTCTGTTATGGCTCTAGAATCACTCTATAGGGAATTTGAGCCCAGCTGGTATAAGTGATAGCATTTATTTTAAAAAAAGTGCGCGCTGCGTGGTTTTACGCACTAGAATCAATCCCATGCACAGCAATCCTGCTAGCATAAACAGAAAGAAGAAAGGTATTTATCATGTCACATGAAGTTGAAACGATGGCTTACGCCAATGAGACCCCTTGGCACGGCCTTGGTACCCCTGTCGCTGACAACTTGACTCCTGCCCAGATGCTCGAAGCAGCTGGACTCAACTGGCAAGTCAAGAAGAAAGCTTTGGTCGTCGACGAACTCGACCACGTGTTGAGCAGCCACTACGCTTTGGTGCGCGACACAGACAGCAAGATCCTTGGCGTCTGCGGCAGCGACTACAACCCCACACAAAACCAAGAAGTCTTTGAGTTCTTTGACAAGTTCTGCAAAGCCGGCGATATGAAGATGGAGACTGCAGGTTCTCTTCATGGTGGCAAGCGTGTTTGGGGCCTTGCAAAGATCAACGGCGGCTTTATGTTGGGCGGCAAAGACGAAGTCGAAGGCTACATCTTGCTCGACAATCCACACATCTGGGGTCGCAGCCTGCAGATCATGTTCACGCCAATCCGCGTTGTTTGTAATAACACGCTGACGGCCGCTCTTCGCGATAATAAAAACAAGGAGAACACATTCCGCATGTCACACGATCGCGCGTTTGACGACGAGATCAAGCAAACTGCTGCGGAAAAAGTTGGCCTTGCAATGAAATCGCTCGACGTGTTCAAGCAGCAAGCAGAGTTTCTGTCTAAGAAACGCGCTAAAGATCAACAAGTCATGGAATTCTTTTCCAAGCTTGTCAATCCAGACCAATATCAAGCAGCATTGATTGCTTCTGAAGATGGTCAAGTCAATCGTTCAGATCTTGGCCGTACGGTCAACCGTTTGATTGACATCGTGCACACCCAACCAGGCGCTGATCTGAAGACTTCAGCAGGTACTTGGTGGGGCGCATTCAACGCCGTGACGTACTACTACGATCACGTCGCTGGAACTGATCAAGACAAGCGTCTGACAAGCGCGTGGTTTGGTTCAGCTGCTACTCGTAAACGCCAAGCACTTGACTTAGCCGTCGAGTTCGCTGAAGCAGCCTAAAACCTGGGGGCTTCGGCCCCCTTCATTCCCACTCTAGGAGAAAATTATGGCAAACGCCAGAGGAAAGTCTATCGACAACACTCACCTGAGCATTGATCAGGCTGAGGAACGTGGTTTCATTCATAGAGACTACATCGCCCACTGTCTACGTTGGACGCATGTAGCAAAGTGGATGGGCAACCCTAAACACCGCAAGGATTGCAAGCTGCTTGACATTGGCTGCGGCAAAGACGTACCGTTGGCAAAGATGCTGATGACCAGTCGTATGGCGTCAGATGGTCTTGACTACATCGGCATTGACTACAACAAGCTGGAAATGCCTAAGGCTTTTGAGAACACCAAGTTCAAGCCCACTCTGATTGGCAACGTGGCCTTCCCAGACTGCAAGCTGCCTCATGAGAAGTTTGACGTCATCACAAGCTTTGAAGTCCTTGAGCACGTTGAGCCTTTGCATGCTTACAAGATGCTGGAAGGTATCCGTGATCGCTTGACTGATGACGGCGTCGCCTTCTTGTCCACCCCTGTCTACGACCCACAAGTCGGTGCAGCAGACAACCACGTCAACGAGATGACCTACGAAGTGATGCAGTTGATGCTTCACAAGGTTGGTTTGGAAGTTGACGACCACTTCGGCACTTTTGCCTCAATCAAAGACTACAAGGAAATGATCGCCAAAGATGATCTCGATTCAGTGTTCAGCCGCCTGCGTGATTACTACGACAGCAATTACTTGGCAACTATATTTGCCCCCTTATATCCTCACCGTTCTCGGAACGTGCTCTGGCGGGTCAAACTGCCGAAAAATACTGAGATGTTTAGCGCAGGCAAATTTGCAGACCTCACAAAGCCCCTGTCAAGCAGCGAAGCCTGGCAGCCACTCTTTGACTACCTTGGAGAGTAACCATGGATCTGTCAAAGATGGTAGCAGAGTTTCATCAGAAGTTTGGTCTGGAACCGACTGCCCAGCCTGACTTTCCGGTGAGGGAGATCTGGGAGCTCAAGAACGCTCATCTGCAAGAAGAGTTGAACGAGATCAGAGCAGCAGCAATCAATGGCAACTTGGAAGAGTATTTTGACGGCCTGATTGACTTGGTCTACGTAGCTCTTGGGGCGGCCTACTTATCAGGCTTGCCCTTTGACGAGGGCTTCAAAAGGGTGCATGAAGCAAACATGAAAAAAGTGCGCGCTTTAAGGCAAGAAGATAGCAAACGCGGGTCTACCTATGATATAGTGAAACCTGCAGGATTCGTGGCTCCAACGCTTACGGACCTCATCAGAAAGGAGAAAGAATGAAAGGCATTATTGTCATTGACGGTTGTGATGGAACAGGCAAGACTACGCTTGCTGAAGCTATTTGCAAACGCCACGATGGCGTCTACATTCACAACACATATCGCTGGCCTTCAAAGATGCCGCTGTATCACACAGCCGCCTTGCATCGTGCATTGAAGTTGTCGCGTTCACGTTTGGTTGTGATCGATCGCCTTTGGATGAGCGAAGCCATCTATGCAGAGGTGTATCGTAATGGCAGCCCTTGGCCTCACATGGGTCGCATGATTGATCGCATCATCCGCAAGGTTGGTGGCGTCTACATCTTGACTCAATCACCTGCTAACCATGCTGAAAAGTTTGAGCAGCTTAAAGGTGAACGCGAAGAGATGTATGACAACGTCGATCATGTTCGCAAGCGCTTTGATGAGTTGTTTGAAGGTGGTTTGTCTGGCCATGACTATGACTACGCACAACAGCTGTCTGTGTTTGGTATGCGCATGCGTGATGATGTGCTGCCATATCGCTATGACGTTGAAGGTACCAATCTTGATGTCTACATTGACATGGTGATGTCTGTCCTTCAATCACGACTGATGAAGCAATATGAGCCTGCTTTGCACTTGCACACCAAGAACTTTGCAGGTCACTTGCATGAAGCCAACATCATCTTTGTAGGTGACAAAGCCAACAGCAAGATGCGGGCAGTCAGCTGGCCCTTTTACGACTTTGCCAATTGCAGCGAATTCTTTGCTGATGCTTTGCATTCATTGTCCTTTGATGAGACTAGAGCAATCTACATCAATGCGCATGATGGCAATGGTCCTTTGTACGTCAATGATTGTTTACGTGCAAAGCCTTACATGAAGGTCATCTGCTTTGGCAATCAGGCTTACGACACTATGAGCGATTTCACTCGCAAGATTCATAAGGTCATGCATCCATCTTATGCAAAGCGCTTCAACAAGCGTCAAGAGTTTTTACTACAACTTGAGGAGGTCATCAATGGTTAACACAACCAACATGAACTGGCAAGGCTTGTTAGATGTCATCATGAACAGTGGCATTGATACCAGCCCGCGTGGAAAACGTACAAAGGAACTGATGGGCTTCAAGTCAATGATTGACATGAACCAGCCTGTCATCACTATCAAGGAGCGCAATCTTGGCTACAAGTTTATGGCAGCTGAAGCAGCATGGATCATGGCTGGCGATAACCGCGTCAGCACAATTGCCCCGTTTAGCAAACAGATCAGCAACTTCTCTGACGACGGTATCCTTTTCTTTGGCGCCTATGGACCAAGAATACGCGATCAACTGTCTCACGTGGTTCAGTCGTTACTCGGTGATCCAGACACGCGTCAAGCTGTCATCACCATTTGGCGGCCAAACCCTCGTGCATCAAGAGACATCCCATGTACCATCAGCTGCCAGTTCGTTATCCGGATGGGCATGATCCATTGCTTCATGAACATGCGTTCCTCTGATGCTTGGCTTGGCGTGCCTTACGACTGGTTCAACTTCAGTATGCTGTCAGCCGGCGTTGCATTGATGCTGCGTGAGAAGGGCATGACTGTCAAGCTTGGTGCCTTGCACTTCTATGCTGCAAGCCAACACTTGTATGAAGAGAATTGGGACAAGGTAGAACCTTGCTTGTCAGGTGAGATTCTTGGCGACTATGAGCCAATCAATCTGAATGACTTTAATGACTACGACCACTTGGTCAATCACTTGTGGGCCGTGGCTTATGGAACATCTAAGAACGGTTTTCTCAAGGAATTATCAACATGGAAAGGATGAACAGAGATGAATACTTTTCGGAATTGGCTTTACTCGTTGCTCGAAGAGCCACTTGCGCTAGGCGGAGTGTGGGCTGCGTTCTCATATCTTCTCGTGGGCATGTTCTCAGTACTGGTTATAACGGGGTGCCTCGTGGTCATACTCATTGCACTGACGTTCGCTGTCCCGGTGCTTCTTTGCCTTCGGGGACTGGCTTGGATGTATGTGAAGCTATTCATGCGGAACAGAACGCCCTCCTCCAATGCAAAGACGTGGATCAAATAGATACGGCGTATGTCACGGCTATGCCATGCATGACCTGTATGAAATTGCTCTTGAACACAAGCTGCAGGCGCATCGTGTATGTGTCTGATTACCCTCACCAAGAAGCAAAACAACTTTGGATAAAAAATGGACGAATCATCATATCAACCGCCGAAGCACTTTCCCAATCTGCTGCTAGCAAAGCGAATAGCTATCGATTGCGAGACGCGCGACCCGAACTTAATGACTAAAGGACCTGGCGGTGTACGAAAAGACGGCTATATTGTTGGATTCTCTGTGGCTACAGACGATGGATTTGCTGAATACTATCCTGTCCGTCATGCAGCAGGTGGGAACCTCAACCCCGACAATGCGTTTGCTTGGCTTCGTGACATGCTGAAAACAGACATTCCAAAGGTGGGCGCGAATTTACCTTACGACTTGGAATGGTTGCTGACAGAGAATGTCAAGGTCGGTGGTCCTAAGTACGACGTGCAGATTGCAGAACCTTTGCTTGATGAGGATCGCATCACATACAAGCTTGATGCCTTGGCGCAGTCTTACCTTGGCGAGACAAAAGACGAGACGGCTTTGATTGCAGCAGCAGTCAGACGCGGTATTCATCCTAGTAAGGTCAAAGAAAACCTCTGGCAGTTTCATGCTTCTGAAGTGGCTCCTTACGGACGCAAAGACGCAGACCTGCCGATCCGTATCTTTGCACAACAAGAAGTCTTGCTGCACGACGAAAAGCTCTGGGAAGTCTTTGACATTGAGACGCAGCTTGTCGATGTACTGGTAGCAATGCGTCAACGTGGGGTTCCTGTCGATCTAGACCGCGCCCAAAAAGTCAAGGCTCAGTTACTTGATGAGCAAGGCAAGCTCACGGAGCAATTGAAGAAGGTTGCAGAGCGGGATGTAGACATCTGGTCTGGTGACGATATACAGGCAGCCAGTGACGCATTGAAGCTGGATTACCCAAAGACTGAAAAGGGGAATGCTAGTTTTCCCAGTGAGTTTCTTGAAGCTAGTGAACATGAATTTTTCTCCTTGATTTCGAAGGTCCGGAAGCTTGACCGGGCCGGTGGAGTATTTATCGACAGCAAGATCATTCAGATGGAAAAAGATGGCAAGATTTACCCAACATTCAGACAGGTCAGAGACGATCGAGGTGGCACAAAGTCGGGGCGTTTTGCGTCGTCTAATCCGAACATGCAACAGGTACCAGCTCGAGATCCGGTGCTCGCGCCTCTTATTCGAAGCATCTTTGTACCAGAAGAAGGTTGCCAATGGGGCGTCTTTGACTACTCGCAGCAAGAGCCTCGTGTCACGGTTCACTACAGCTACCTACGGAATTTTCCTGGAGCTGAGACGGCGCGTAACCGTTACCTTGATGACCCTGATACTGACTACCATCAGCTTGTTGCAGACATGGCTGGAATCAGTCGAAAGAATGCGAAGACGCTAAACCTTGGATTGGCCTACGGTATGGGAGCAGCCAAGGCAGCCACTCAGCTTGGCTTGCCGCCAGCAGAAGCCAAACGCGTCTACGAGCAATACCATGCCAACGTGCCATTCATTAAGGCGCTTGGTGAGGAATGCACGCGGATTGCAACCAATCGCGGCTATGTCAAGACATTCCTTGGACGGCGCCGTAGGTTCCAGTTGTTTGGTCCACCAAAGTACAGCCCAGGTCTTATTCCATTGAAGAAAGACTTGGCTGAAGAGAAGTACGGCTTGCCCTTAAAGCGTTACTTTGTCCACAAGGCAATGAACGCGGTGATCCAGGGTTCGTCGGCAGACATGATCAAGATGGCGATGATCAACTTGTTCAAAAAAGGCGAAGTTCCTCATCTGACTATTCACGATGAATTGGACTTCAGTGTACGGGACTTGGATCATGCCCGAATGATTCGTCAGGAGATGTTGACATGCGTGGACTTGGTCGTGCCATTGAAAGTAGATTGCGAGCTTGGACCCAATTGGGGAGAAGCGGTGGAGGTGAAGCTATGAAGGAAAGCCAGTTTTGGGCTCTGGTCAAAGGCAAGCTGCCAGGCCACGTGGAACGCGTTGAGAACGCCTTGACAAGAGGAACTCCAGACGTGAACATGTGCCATGAAGGCAGCGAGCTTTGGCTAGAGTTAAAAGTCTTGGATGCCAAAGGCAAATGTGAGTTGCGTCCTGAACAGGTCCTATGGCACCGTAAGCGTCAGGAAAGTGGAGGACGTGTATTTGTACTCGCTCGCAACGAAAATGTCCTAAAGGTACTCCAGATTCAGCGAGAGATGGATCTCTATGAGATATGGACTTGCACCAAGCCATTCGATTGGGAGAACATGAACAACCTGCTTTTTAACGTGCCACCTTTTTGCACTGAGTATATCGTGCGTCATGCACAAGTTGGAGGACAACAATGACAGTCTATGTCGTACAAGAATCGCCGAAGTTTAACCTGCTGCCCGCTGCGGAGTATGGAGACCTTCAAACATTGCTGCCACCAGGACAAGTGATGATGGCCACTGCGCCAACCATCCGCGTCTTGCGTGACAAGCTTAGGAGTTTTTCGGACAGCGATTTTCTGCTGGCTATTGGAGACCCCATCGCCATCGGTATGTCCGTCGCAATTGCTGCTGGCTTCAATAGCGGCAAGATCAAGATGCTGAAATGGGATCGCCAAGAGCATCGTTACTACGCCTTAGAGGCAGACCTTACAGGAGCTAGAAATGCTTGAACAAGAGATGTTGGCCGATAGTCAGATGCCATCTGATCAAGGCTTGGGCAAGATCAGTACGCTTGCAGAGCGATACACAGATCTTGATGAAGAGATTAAGGACACGGAAACGCGTCTGAAGCTCTTGAAAGAACAGGCTAGGGAGATTGCTGAGAAGCAGTTGCCTGATGCTATGGCAGAAGTTGGTGTGGCTAAGTTTACGCTTACAGATGGTAGTGAAGTGACCGTCAAACCGTATTACAGCGCCAAGATCAGTGACGAGAAACGTGAAGAGTGCTTTGGCTGGTTGGAAGACCACGGCCACGAGGCGCTAATCAAAGACGAAGTCGTCCTGACATTCAATCGCGGTGAGCACGAGAAGGCCGAAGAATTCAAAGCCCAGCTGTTAGAGCAAGGCATGGATTATTCTGGCAAGATGGGTGTTCATCCTCAGACTTTGACAGCATTCGTCAAAGAGCAAGTGGAAAGCGGAGCCGAATTTCCTCTTGAACTTTTCAACGTTTATATCGGCCAAATTGCCAAAATCAAAAGGAGTAAGTGATGGTTAAGAAAACTGAAGTGGCTGTACAGCAGCCGACCGCCCTAGTGGCATTTGCAGACGACATGATGGCAGACGCAGGTCTCGGTTTCGAGAACGTGTCAGCAAACGATGTCGCTATCCCGTACCTCAAGGTGCTGCAGGCTTTATCGCCTGAACTTCGTGGAGTCACCAAAGTTGCTGGTGCTGAAGAGGGCTTGATCATCAACACCGTCACTGGTGTGCTGATGAAAGAAGTCCGCGTCATCCCTTGCGCCTTTAAGAAGAGCTATGTTGAATGGACTCCTCGTGAAGCTGGCGGCGGTTTGGTCAAAGAATGGACTGACGAGAAGATCCTCGAAAAGACCAAGAAGAACGAACGCAACCAAGATGTCTTGGCCAACGGCAACCTGATCGTCACTACTGCGTATCACTACGTGTTGGTGTTGTCTGAAGGCGGCTTTGAACGTGCCCTGATTGCAATGTCTTCGACACAGCTTAAGAAGTCACGCCGCTGGCTTGGTCAGATGATGGCCTTGCAAGTCAAGGTTGGCGACAAGTCATTCACGCCTCCACCGTTTAGCCATAGCTACCACTTGGGAACAGGCATGGAGACTAAGGATGCCAACAGCTGGTATGGTTGGTTGATCAACGATCCAAGCATGGTTCAAGATCGTGGCGTTTACGACGCAGCTAAAAAGTTTGGTTCAGACGTAACCGCTGGACTTGTGAAAGTTGCTGAGCCTCCGCAAGAAGGTGTTGCAGCTGCTGATGACGATGTTCCTTACTAACAGGGACGGTCATGAGTAACAAGAACCCATCGGCAACTAAAAAAGGCCCTGGTCGTTACCATAAAGAAGGCGTGTCTAAAGGCAAGGCTTCAAAGTCTACCTTTAAACGCGCTGCGGTGAATACCAAGGTCAAGGTCGCAAAGCAGACAGATCACGTGACGAATAGTCCGTTGAAAGCTGCCGCGCGAGGCGGTTAAGTCAAGGGGTGGCTTCGGCCACTCCGCCTATCAACTAAAACGAGAAAGAATTATGCTTGCACAAAGATTCATGGCGCTATTTTCCGGGCACACAGGTGCTTACGGGACCTATGACATCGATGGCAAGAATACTGGCCTAAAGGTTCAGGGGACAGCAATCACAAAGAGGGCGCCGGTAACGGAGCAGCTATGGGATGCGCACCTAGCAGGGACAAAAGGAATCGGTATTGTGCCAATCAGAGAGGACAACACATGCCTCTTTGGTGCGATTGACATTGATGAATATAAGAACTTTGACCTTAAGGATGCCGTTGAAGCTTGCGCCAAAGCCAAGGCTCCGGTAGCGGTCTGCCGCAGCAAGTCGGGAGGCGCTCACATTTACATGTTTTTCAGCGAGCCTATACCGGCGGCTGATGTCAAACGAAAGCTCGGTGAGTTGGCCAGCGTGATTGGCCATCCAAGTTGCGAGATCTTTCCCAAACAAGATCAAGTGTTGTCTGAACGCGGTGACGTCGGCAACTGGATCAACATGCCTTACTTTGAAGGCGACCAAACATCCAGATACGGGGTTGCTGAGAACGGCGGCCCGATGCAGATAGATGATTTCCTAGCATTTGCTGAAGGTCTTAAACTTACAAGAGCCAACTTTGTACGTCTTAAGTTTGCAGAATCTAAGAGCAAGAAGAGAGCATATAAGGACGCTCCTCCATGCATCGAGAAGTTAGCTCAAACAGGCTTCCCTGAAGGTACACGAAACAATGGTCTGTTCAACCTATGCGTCTTAGCAAGAAAGATGAAACCAGATGATTGGCAGCCATTAGTCATGCAGATGAATATAGACATCATGGATCCTCCGCTGCCTGAGTCAGAAGCAATGGGGGTCATTCAATCGATGCAGAACAGTGACTACCAGTACACATGCAGCAGGCCGCCACTACGACCCAACTGCAACGCTGGAATGTGCCGCATGCGTAAGTTTGGCGTGGGCCAGCAATCAGGAACGCCACGACTATCATCACTGAGCAAGTACAACACGGAACCTCCCATCTGGTTCCTTGACATGGACAACGGAATGCGCTTGTCACTGTCTACAGAAGATCTGCAGAATCAGGCGGGCTTCCAAAAGAGATGTATGGAGGCAATGAATTACATGCCGCCAAAGATGAACCTGATGCAATGGAATCAAATGATACAGGCGCTGCTGCAAGACGTAGTGATCATTGAGGCTCCTGAGGATGCTAGTCCTAAGGGCCAGTTCATCGACCTGTTAGAACGTTATTGCACAGGCAAGGCGCAGGCCAAGCATCTTGACGAGATCCTTCTTGGCAAACCATTCCATGACCGTGATGACAACCGCCACCTGTTTAGGCTGGCAGACTTCATCAACTTCCTTGACAAGCAGAAGTTTAAGGAATTCAAGCTCAATCAGATCAGTTCTGCTATTCGTGACTACGGCGGTGAAACGCATACCTATAAGCTGAACGGGAAACGTGCCACTGTCTGGTCTGTGCCAGCCTTCTCCTTCCAGGATAAAGGCCATCAGACTCCGGACTTCAGCAATGGCAGCCTCATCTAAGCCGCAGATTATCCTTG
>Ga0114976_10000058_pt1 | contig 55940 bp, 96 predicted proteins | sample S_130805_EF_Meta_FD_87319 | JGI IMG/M metagenome (GOLD analysis project Ga0114976, IMG submission 87319) | Freshwater microbial communities from Lake Simoncouche, Canada to study carbon cycling - S_130805_EF_MetaG | ecosystem: Environmental > Aquatic > Freshwater > Lake | place: Lake... | reverse complement strand
ATGACCACCTCATCGGTCATCGACACCACTGCTTCAACTGATGGATCGCTTGAAGAGGATCCTTTCTGAACCACTGGGACGTGGGGGTCGGCCTGCGGGCCGGCTTCCACAACCCTTGCTTTTATAAGATCTTAAATCACAAAAATGTTAACGGTGCTATTTTGTATATGTATGACGTTTTATAAATAAAAATCCAATAATGTAACCGTTAACATCTTAAAACACACAAAACATCCAAAATCTATGTAAATTTTCCACTTAATTTATATAGGTTTATACCATGAATAGGAGTATCATAGTATGAACGCTGATGTAATGGTGACTATCCACAATGCTCTTTACGGTCCGTCCCGTATCGGAAGAATCGGTAAAGACACTCTAGTTATTGAAAACGTAGACGACCAGTATTCTTTGTTTCGTAGAACCTTTTTCGGAGCGTTTGCTATCGCTACACAAAACCTTCGAAAAGATTCCCCTAATACAAAATGGGTTCTTGAAAGCCCAGAGACTCGTCAAATATCGTGGCTGCATAACGCAAAATATGGTGGCATTCAAGGCAAAATTTTGACAACCCAAGATGATAATCAGCTACGTCTCCAAGTTCTTCGTTTCTACCCTAAAGGTAAAACGCATGAACTTATCAACCAGACATTTGAGATCAAATGAGTAAAATAAGCTGGTCCTTAACCCAAATTGGATGGTTTATGGGCACAGTTGCTGCATCTGCAGCAGTCATGCTTATGTTCTATCCTTACTGGTTGATTGTCATGCTTATGGCTGTTCTAATAGCCCATGAACTTGGTCATTTTGGTGCAGCCAAACTCCTTAACGCAAAAGCAGCATTGCCTTTGTTTATTCCATTAGGTCCTATCGCAGTAGGTGCGACTTGGATACCAACAAAGGATGCTGAGAAGATCCGTGCCATCTCCATGGCCGGCCCTATAGCAGGTCTCCTAGTTAGTCTTGCGATGTTTATCGCATTCTTGCTAGCTGGATCTCCACTAGGTGCTTGGTTCTCAGGTGGTATGGCAATAAGAGAACTGCTCAATGCCACCTTTGGTGGAGATGGGCGCAAATTCCGTAAAGCTAGAAAGCGAAGTGCAAACACTAAAAACGTCTCGACAGTTTCTGTAGCATGGGACCTGCACGAACATACTAATTGGAGGGTAGCGCAATGAGGGTTGCGTCGTTCATGCTTAAAGGCATGTTGAAGTGGTTCGTACTTAGTTTCTTGGGCTGGTTGTTCAAGCAAACTTTCGATGCTGTAGTTAGCCCTTTCGCTGAGAAATGGCTTGCTAGTGTCAACCGCCGTAGCCGTTCTGTTGCTACGGAAATGGGGTTGGCATATGAGTTGGTTTAAAAAGATTAATGCTAAGAAAGTAAAGCGAGCTGCTTGGCAAGCTACCTATTGTGTCGGTAGTGCTGCTGCAACCGCTGCTGTACTATATGCCATGTTGCCACTTTGGCTAGGCATGCTTATCATGATTATTGTTGCAGCACATGAGTTTGGACATTATTTTGCTGCTGCAACAACAGGGCAAATGCCTTTGCTGCCATTCTTCATCCCATTGATATATGGGGTGCTAGGTGGTACCACAGTAAAAGGTAAAGATCCAACCCATCTTCAGTCGGTCGCCTTGGCGGGACCAGTGGTTGGGTCTATCATTGCTGTTGTCATGATGCTAGCTGCTATCGCAATGCGTTTCACGCCAATGGCGTGGGCGTCAATGTGGATGCTGCTTTTCCAGGTATGGTCCGGTACTTTTGGCGCTGATGGGCGTCGTTTCAGGAGGCACAAGAATGAATCCAAAGAAGCTACTGATTTCTCTGCGTTTGCAACTGCAACAGTTCCAGTCTGAGACATTCTTTATTACGACTGGACTCCCTGGCATTATCGGGCCTATGGCCTCGCTTAACAATATGTCTACTTCAATCAGGGCGATGCAACTCAGCTCGAATGCTTTGAAGAAAGGGGCGGTCACTGCATGCGATTGTGCGCGCAGTGTTTGTAAGCCTGTAGACGATTTGTTTAAGCAACGTTCATCACCGTACGCATATCATCAACCAACAACGTATTCACAGCCACAGTATGCGCCAATGCTGCAGCCCACATACACTATGCATATGCCGCCGATGATTGACCCAACAGCAGATAATCCAATTGGGTAATCCATTTGTTAGGTTTGAGAATTGGCGCAAATCCACCTATCTTTCTGTAGCACCCATCTTTGGTGCAGGGTCTGGTGGAGATCTTATGCAAGTTGGTCCGTTAGCAATCCTCAGTTCCCTGTTTGATAAAGAAGAAAAATCAAGCAACAATAAAACAAAATCATCAAACATTGAACGACCAAGACCAGTTAATCAAGAATATTACGCATATCAAGACGAACGTTTCGATTTAGTAATCCACGACTGGGGTTCTAACAAAACTGACTTCTTTGATGAAGATTTTGTAAGTGGTCTTGGTCAACTAATTAAAGGCTACATTGCTGATCCGCTAAATGAAAAGGATCACGCATGGGCAGGTATCTAAATAATCTTAAACAATTTAAATCAGATTGCTTTATAACCACTGTGCCAATCTTAACTCCCCGAGTTGCCGGTGCCGGCATGATGGTATCACCTAAAGTTTTACTTGCAGCAATTATCGGGAAAATAACTGGCGAACCAGAACATGAATCAGATTGCAAATGTGATCTCTGTAGTTATCGCGACATTAAGAAGCAAGCTCAGAACGAAGTTGCCGGCCAAAGAGTTCAAATAAGTAATTTTGTTTCAAACATTTTTCCAAATCATACAAAAGATAATGATGAACTCACCGAAGACGAAGTAATCTACCATATAAATTGGCTTACTGACAATTTTCCTGAAATAGTCTGGCGCTACGAAGACCGTGAAGGTCCCCTTTACCTTGCGGATAGAATAGCCGCTTCACATAGATCAAAAGTAGACATAACGTTACTGCAAATACTTTTAGATAACCATAAACTTACATTCTTAAGTAAAGATGAACTAGATGAAATCATTGACAGCACTGAATTGGACAATAATGGAATGATTGATTCTTGGGCTGCGATGTTTGAAATTGCGGCTTTAAGAAAAGAGAGGGAAATGGAAGGGTTCGAAGCTGCCGTCGCACTCGACATTCCCTAGCGTGAATGATACTCCAAAGCTGATCTGGGTCGGAAGGATAGAGCGTTTCCTTCTGGCCCAGAGAAGCTGGAGTATCACATACAGTATCATTCACCACGACATTGGGGGTTTCAATGGAGTTATATTCTTTCTTGGTATTCGTGCATCTACCAGAATGCATCTATTTTACGAATGCCCAAGGTGATCCAAAGGCCTAAGAATTTTTTCTATGGCCTGCTTAGATCACAGGTTTTAGTCAATTATCGTTTCTACAAAGGAGTAAAAATGGTTACTTTCACTAGGAATATTCCTATAGAAAGATTTGATAATAGTAAAGTTTCTGCACTTGTGAAAAATTCTGACGCACAGATTACAGGTATAGCTTCTGTTAACCTCTCTGATTCAGAAGTATCAATTAGGGAAATAGATGAGTTTGGTTCTTTGTGGGTAATCCCATTTGATGAAATTGAAAACCTTAGGTTCGTTACTAGTGGCATAGTTAGAGATTGCTATTGGGATGAACCAAGCGATCTCGTACATGTTCCAACTTTAGGAGAATGGAATAAAAATGTTTTCCGCAAGAATCTTTGATGGTTTTATAGATTTCCACCCTAGTTATCGAGCAAACTGTGACGTGTGTAAGAGTGATATTGCCAGCTTGTATGATATAGAAGAATCACAAGATTTATGCGCAGAGTGCTGCAACGATATATGGTATGCGCGTTTAATGCTGAAATCTATAAATGTTATTAGCAATAACTGGTGTGAAAACTGACATTATGAATGCTAAGTTTAATCCTTATGAAGTAAAAATATCACACCACGCAAAAACAAGATATCTTGAAAGAAATGATCTGAAAGTAAAGTCAGCAATAACTAAGTCAGACTACCTTAACGTAGAAGGTAGGATAAGAAATGAATTATTCGCTATGTGCTTTCAAAATCCACTATCAAAAGGTTCTCACAATCGCAAACATTTTCGCAATGAAGACAATGTCTTCGTGCTATCGGACAAATGTGATATTGTAGTTACATTTTATAAATATCAAAAACTTTCTAAATCAAAAGTAAAACAGATACGAAAGTCCATATCATAACTAGAAAATCTGAGTGCCAAGTCACCCTTATCTTGGTTGTTGAACCTACAGCACAGTTCATCTGGGCTATTAAGGACTCCAGTGAGAGCCATAGTTTCGTTGTAGACAAATCTCAGATGCCTGATCTTAGTCCCCCCGCTAAGGTTAGGCCCAGTGTTCGGGTACAGCAACCGTTTCTATACTCCTTTTCGGTTGCTGTACCCGAACTAATGGAAATCTACTCAATTAAAAGAAAAGGTTAAGATGGATTATTCAAAAGCAACTTGTAAATCTTTACCTCAAGATAAAAAAGACTACTTTTTCTCTAGCAAAGTTAGGGATCTAGTCAGAGCAGCTGAAATATGCAAACATTGCAGTATCCAAGAAGATTGCCTTAAAGAGGGTCAATCGTCGTGCACAAATAATGGAGTATGGGGCGGAAAAGTGCTCTCGGGTGGTGTTCCAATATCTTCTGGAGCTATACAAACCAAGTTTAGAAGCAAAGGTAATGTAAGGTTCTATTGGCACTCATAAAGGGAGTAGTTCTTGATAGATAATGCTGATGTGTTTGAGTCGGAAGAGTTAGAAGATGTTTACGAAATAGAATCAAACTATGCTTCAATATCATCTGGGGAAATCACTAATCAAAATGCTAACTCAATTCAAAATGCAAAAGATAAAGTAAAATCATTAACAACAGATGAGTTTTTAATAGAAGCTTATACTGCAGCGACACAACTCAGAAATACCTTAGGCGACGCAGACGCTTTAGTGTCAGAGCTGAGTGAAATAATAAGAATGAATGTTCTTGTAGTGGCAGCAACACTAAAGGAACGACCTGCAGAATTAATATTGGCATCTGCTCGGGCTTTGCCTGATGATGCTAGGTCTTTGTTTTTGGCAGAAACAATTGAAATGCTTTCTTTATATAAACGCTCAATCGAAAGCGAGACAATCAATGAAGCAGCAAGCAATTTTCATTGAAGAAATTTCTTTATGTGAACAGTATTCATCCCGCCCACAAGAACTAGTGTGTCGTACCTGTACTAAAACTAGTGATAAGTTTTGGGCTCACAACAAAGTAGAAATAGTAAAAGCTAAGTCATCTAATGACTTTGAAGCATCAGACTATGCATGCTCCCCCAGTAAAATCTGGGATGAAGTAAAGGTACTAAATACTACTGACCATAATAATCGAGTAGTTGCGATAGATCAAGAATCGCAATACAAAACAAGAGCATTTGTAGAAACTTGTGGCCATGATGTAAGGCGCCAATGCCTATCGTGTGACCATTTCCTACCTATAGAAGTTGATGTAGCTCCGCCTGGTAAGGTGGATTCTGAAATACTTTTTAAACCTGTAGAGAAAAATGGTAAGTTAGTACTTGAACCTTTTTCTTCTGATGGTTCCCCTGTAAGGAAGTGGAAAGTCGCAGTAGGCGGATCTTGTTCTCTGCCCGTAGAGGGAATAGAAAAGAATGGTAATAGACTTTACTGTGACTTCTCTCCAAAGGGTAAGCGTGTAGAATCTCCTAGTTGTGCTAACTGCTACTACCTTGATTATGCGGGAGATCAATGGCAATTCAACTACTTAGAGCTGAATGATAACGCTGCACTGACACCATGGGAAAAAGAAATTGCGCTGAAAGAATCAGAAGCGCTTGATATACCTACGTGGCAGTCGCTTGGACTTGCCCTGTGGAAAAAACAAACCCAAGGTAATGGGCGCGTATTGTCGTTTACTGTGCAAATTCTACGTAAAGATTATCATCAAGGACAACTTAAATATAAAGTGCGCTTTGAGACCAATAATACGGTAGCTATCATTGCCGCTTACGATGCTCGTGTTTACATCAACGATGATACAGAAATAGGATATAATCACGACCACGACTATACTGATGTCCGTCGTGGTGTAGCAGAAATTATGTATCCATTTCATAAACAGTTTAATCTACCTGACAATCTCAAAGTAGTTAAACGCAAATGGCCACAACTTCCAGATAAAATAGCAATAGAAAACCCTATATGGGGTGATCTAGTGAACAGCGAATGCCCAAGGTGCAGCGTTGGGAAGAACCAACCATGCTACTACCATTCTAAAGCGCCGCGTCAAAACATAGTTCAAGGCTCAATAGAATTTACCAAAGGGCATCAGACAAGAACTGAATATGTATTCCCAGCTCATGGTATAATGCATGTAGAGAAACGATTTGGTGATTATATAGCAGTTGATGGTAATGGGAATTTGCCGGAAGCATACTCAGATAATGCAGCTAATGCTACAGTTTTTCGAATCTATCTTCCAGAATTAATCAGAGTAGCAAAAGCTAAGTATGGAAATAGTGCTGCAACGAGTATAACTAAACAGTATCATCAAGTTACGAGCATGCTACACTTTACTAGCCCAGTTAAAGTTCGGCCAAGTTGGTTGAGGACTTCTACGGAAGAACCATCTAAGCCAAGATGCTCTAGCCCTGTTGGGCTTGATTTGCGCAAAGTCTTTATGGATTCTTTTGGTTCAGAAAGAACCGATATTGATTTTGACCTTGGCCCATATAATACAGCTATAGTGGAAGAAGAGTTGCGGGTAGGTAAGCGACAACATGCACAAACTCCACAAAGGTTGCAAGAAGAAATGTTGGCAACTTTGACTTCTCACCCAAGATATAGGGAAGAACTTGGTGGCGTGGTGGAATCAAGTGTTATCTGGCCTGAAGAAATGTATACCACTAACATACCGGCAATTGGCGGAATGTATGACGAGTCAGGTAATCCCGTAACTAGTACAGAAGAATTTGTAAATAGACTTGACGATGAAGTCGCACTTGGTATGGCCGGCGAAGTTAGCAGAAACGTATCTGTGCGTCAACAACTTTACGGCTATCAGCTGTCTAGAGGCTATTACGGAAAGCGCCGTGGGTCAGATAAAACACACATGCCAGCGTTTGACGAGGAAATGGTAATCTTCGAGGATCAAGGTGAACCAGACCAGATTGATGCAACAGACGCTTGGCGTTGCGTTAACTGTGATAGAAATTATGATCAAGTTGAAATAGTTAACTGGTTATCACCAACCTGCGAATGTGGCCACGCTTTGTATAAAAACCATATGAGTCGAGTTGGCTATAATGCAAGAGCAACAGGTGGAATTGGCAATGCTTTAGTCATGGATAATGACTCTATGAGGCAAAAGCAAATGCTCTACGCAAACCTTTGTCCTAATTGGAGGCTTAACACCCAGAGCAGTGTCATTACTTTGAATGACTTGTCTGGTGGTACAACGTCTACAGTTGCGGAAACACCAGTTGAAATAGTTTCTTCTGGACCAACAGTACATAAAATTGGCGGATTCCTATCTGAAGAGCACATGCAAGCAAATAGGGAATACGAATTAAAACGTCAACAAACGTACGAACAAAGAGAATCTTTCAAAAAGCAATACCCTGACGCAACTATAGATGAACTTAGTAAAAGATTCCCCCTGCCATACGGCGTAACCTATGTCGAGAAGGCTGCCGGTTCACTGGCAAAAATGGGTGGGATATGAACTACGACCTGGGGTATGTCATCAAACTGCCCCATTTACAACTTTATTGATCCCACAATTACCGCCAGTAGCTCAGTCGGTTCGAGCACATGTCTTATATACATGCGGTCGGTGGTTCAATTCCACCCTGGCGGACTAAGGAGAATAATATGTCAGCAGAGAATCCTACAGAAGAAGAATTAAACGATTTAGTAACAATAGTGTTGCCACGGGTTGTAGCTCAGGCTATGAGTAACCCCGAAGGCGAATGGTACAGTGGTGAAATTTTTGATGAAGCTATGAATAACGCTTTGGAAGGTTAACAATGGAAACAGAAATCGAAGTAGATGTAGTCCACCATCAAGATGGTTGGTCTGACAACAATCTGCCTTGGCTAGTTTGTTGCGAAGAAGAATTCAATGTGGCTAAACATGGATCTTATACAAGATTCAATGGATGGAACTGCCCTAATGAGACCTTGGAAGTAAGTAAATTGCATCCTCCCAAGGATCTTCATATACAACAAGCAAACCCTAATCAAGTTCAATGGTATGAAGTTTTATAATGAAAAAAGATTTAGCAAGTCGTTTGTGGTCTTGGTCCATGCACACCGGAGACACTCTTTTTTCTGAAGCGGCTGAAGAAATTGAGAACCTTAAAAAACAATTATCTAATTCATATTCTGCGGTTTTTAAAAACTCAGAAAACTTGAATAAAGAATTAAATCAAAATTCAACTGATTCATCAAGAGAATTAGATATAGTTGAAGAGCTACTTTTCTTTGCTGAAGCAGCTGATTCTGATGCCATTGTTGTAACAATGTTATCTGGTGGCCTGTTTCTAGAAGCGGCAAAAGAAATAGAACATCTTCGTCTAATCATTCAAGAAGCAGTTGAAAGTAGGGAAGCGCGGGATCGAGCTGCAAGCTGGCATAACCTTGATGCCAAGAATGAATTAAGTTTTCGCATGAAAAATGCTTGGAAAGCACTTAAAAATTCCATAGATAAAAAGGAAAACAGTGATAGGCTCAATGGCTGATGAAATAGAATTCTTAAAAGCTGAGCTGCATAGCTTGCGCGCGCTAATCACCTCATGGGTCGATGCAGATGATGACCCTGAAAATATTGACGGGCCGTACCACGCAGCATGGCTCGCACTTCGTAGGGCGGTCGGGCGATGAACGTAGCATTAGAACTTCGCAATGAAGCAACCGGCGTTTATGGTCGAGAACCCGAATATCGTTATCAATTGTTATTGCTGACCGGTGCCGACCGCATTGAGGCACTAGAGTCGGAAGTAAGGCAGTTAAAGCAATCTTCGACTAAAGTTGATCGGTATAATTCTCCGTTCACCCTTGTTGAAATGTTGAGGGAACGAGCCTGTCCATCGGGGCTTCCTCATACCGGAGATAATCCTAAAGAGGATCATGGCCATACAGATTGCTGGCTCCATCATCAAGCTGCAGATGAAATTGAACAGCTTCAATTGAAAATTGTAGAATATCAAAAAATGATTAAAGAAGGCGATTGATATAAATGGGTAGTTATGGTTCACAGTCGGTTGCTAGTATCGGTGCGCTAATGGCCCGTGAAGCGGAATTAAAAGCAGCTAAATCAAATGAGGATACCGAAAACGAAGAGTATTTAATAGCTGTTTATCTTCCTAAAGATCTTATAGAGCGTGAAGTCAATCAGTCTTTTGAATTGGTTGAAGAAGATTTAAGGACTATTCATCAAGCATGTATAAAAACTTGGAGTCTTATCAATGGATCTGATTAAGGAACTTCGGGACGAAGCAGATGGGGTAATTGATAGTAAACCAGATGAATGCTACAGAGCATTGATGTATGCAGCTGCTGATGAACTAGAGGATCTTAATCGTAGGATTAGAATTAAAGATTTAGACAATAAGTATTTATTAGATCGTTTAGGACATTTAGCAAAGAAAATTACGCCCATACCTAACGAAGATAGCATTCAGGTAGCTCTTCCAAGGTGGGTAGTATCAACTCTTACTAATCCCGGCGCTTTGATGAGCGCAAGCAAAATAGATGAAATCTTGTCTACAGTAGTTTCTTCGTGTGAACTAGCAAAGGCGCAACTATGACCGCAACAAGAGCAGAAGTTATTGATACGTTCTTAACGACGCCCAAGCATCCAGCCCCGGACTACTGGGATGTCGATGGGGATACCTATATAAATGCGGTTATCCTTACTCTTGATCAAGACTACTTGATGGGGTACCTGCTCGAAATCGTAGAAGGGTCAACATCTGTTGTCTCTTACCTCGTAGTCGTGACTTTTTACGGGCCTGACGATAATGGGAACGTAGAGCACGATGCGGAGTGGTGGCCCGAGAATGCTGGCACCTTCTTCGACAGGAATGTCGATCTCCACACAGTCTCGCAATGGGCGGTCACGAAGATGTTTGGCCTGATCGAATCTTGGCAAGACCGTAAAAAATCTGATTCTAATATAAAATTAAAAATAAAGGTTTAGGAGAGATGGCAGAGTCCGGTTGAATGTGCCTCCCTGCTAAGGAGGTGATGGGTTAAACCATCCGTGGGTTCAAATCCCACTCTCTCCGCCACAAAAAGGACAATTAATGAAAACTCAATACACCCTTGTTATATCCATGTGCGTAGATGGCGACGAGTCTGCAGCGATAGAACATGCAGAAAAGATTGGCGAAGGATTCTTGATTTATGGGGCTGATTCATATCAATTACTGTCCATAAATAATGATCTATTATGGAAAGAGCACTTAAATGCGTGATAGCAACTAATGTACGGATGCATATGTACTCATAAATTTGCCAGCCCAGTAGTTAATCAACTACCAGATGGAACTTTTAATGTAACTCTTCCAGATAAAGCTAAGGAGTCTTCAATTTTTCCTTGTTCGATGGAAGTTATAGTCGCACTAGTGAACAAGATGAATGAACTTCAAAAAGAAATTAACCAAATCAAACATCTTTAAAAGGAGTGTTAAGTCAATGAACAACAACCATACAACCGTGTGGATAGAAGACGTAGACAAGCATGATACAAAATGTATTGGTCTTGACAGAGTAAATGATATTTTGTGCATAACTGTATCTCACTACACTGAGACAGGCGACAACAAGTCATATAGTACAGTTGCAGAAATAGCTGTTGATAAAGAAACTTTTATTAGCGCCCTTGAATTTCTAGATTTAACAGAAAACCTCATACCTTAACAAACTCGGACGTGTAGCAAAGCGGCCAAATGCTTCGGGCTGTAAACCCGACCTCTCAGAGTTCGTAGGTTCGAATCCTACCGCGTCCACCATTCCGGTGTAGCTCAGTTGGCAGAGCAGCTGACTGTTAATCAGCGGGTCGTAGGTTCGAGCCCTACCGCCGGAGCTTAAAAGGAGAAAAATGATTTGCGATAAATGCGAAAAAGAAGCTGAAGGATCCAGCATGAATCTTCATCTTGACGAAAAAGACCATATGATTGAAAATGGTCTTGAATTTGAGGTTTTTGGATACTACAGCGGATTTTTTGATGATATGAATGACAATTCTATACTCATTAAACTTTGCCACGATTGCAGTAAAGAGATATGGGATTCAATTCCAAAGCTAAAAAATAGTGGAAAAGCATCACATTCAACTATCGGAAACGTAAAGTGCTGCAATTACTGGTGGGGAATAGAAGAAGATGACCTAGGCGATAAATGGCTTGTTACGGGTTCTGGCGTTAAAAGCTCACTATAAATCTCGCCCTCGTAGCTCAGGGGATAGAGCATTGGTTTCCTAAACCATGTGCGGTGGTTCGAGTCCACTCGGGGGTACAAAGAAAATACAGTTATAAGAAAGGTGTTGGTGTGGCCGATAAAAACAGGAAATATCATTGCAGTTTTTGCGAAAGATATCCACAACTTACTGAACAAGGTATTAAAAAGCTATATATATTTGATGAGTTTTCTATCTCAAATCAGAATAATTCCAGTTATGTAGGTTACTATCAGTGTATCGACATGGATAATAACTATCCGTAGATCTAAGTAAGGAATAAAATGAACCCCAATCATAGCATATGGCTTGCAGAATTCGTAAAACTAATAGAGACAACAATGCCTCAACCTGAAAAAGAATTTGTTCAGGCTATGGAGGGCATTGTTGAGCGTCATGGAAAACTTGCAGATAATGACGGTAAAGGTATATGGGTCGGCTATGTATCTGCTGAAGATAATGATAATGTCGAAATAGGCGTTAAGTGCAGCAATTGTGCGCACTATGAAAGTGAAAATATGTGCCATATTGTAGCCAGAAGTATAGAGCCCAATGGTTACTGCCGTCTAGCTGCAATACCAGATGGCGTAGTAAATGCCACTAAACAAATGATGGGTCCAGATGATGACCCAGAAGATGAAACTGCTTGAATCATCTGATATAATTGTCTAATGAGTGAAAATTCATTTAACAACGATCTAACTGAAAACGATTTGAAGTCTGTCTTCGAAAGTATGACCTGGATTGAAGCCTTAGAGAAAATTTGGCTTGTACAAATCGCTCAAATCGTTCCAGAAGAGATCCATCTAACAACCATAGATCTAGTCAATGCTTGTAAAGGATTGATTGAGACGGCAATTGCTATGGAAGGTGTTTTAAGTAAAGTATATCTTGAGCTTCACAAAGGTGAAGATGCTCAGCATAGCGTTGCCGTAGATAAGTCTAGCGGTTTTCTAAAAAGAGAAGAAGCTCTTTTACTTGAAAAAATTATTAAGGGCAATATGCTCGATTTCTTCAAGCGACCGCTTTCATCGATAAACAACCCGGAAGGAGGCTAATAGTTATATTCATCCAATAAGGAGAAACTATTGTGTCTATTTTCAGAAAGCATATTAAATTAATAGTATTGTTTGTAGCAGTATTCTTTATAGTTAGTATAGTATTTGCAGTAGAAGTAACTGGTAGTGAAACAATTTCTTCAAACAGTGAAACATTAAAAGTAGTCGAAAATGAGACTACGGTAGAAGCTAAAAAAATTGAAGATTCTTATGTTAGTTATGATGTCAACGCTATAGTGGCAGCTGAAGTAAATAAAGTTGTTGCGTACGTTGAAGAAGTTAAGCGCCAAGAACAGGCTGCTGCTGATGCTGCAGCTAATCCACCCGCAAGACTAGTAGATAAGTCTAATTATGATCCAGGAGACGGTTCTCGTTGGGATCAGCTTGCAAAGTGCGAGTGTGGTGGAAACTGGGGTTGCAATACCGGAAATGGTTTCGGTGGAGGTCTGCAATTCATGCATCAATCTTCTTATTCTACATGGCTTTCTTATGGAGGCGGCGAATTTGCGCCACACCCTTGGGAAGCATCCCGTGAACAGCAAATCGTAGTTGCTGAACGGATATTAGCTAGTTCTGGTTGGAAAGCTTGGCCAGGGTGTAGTAGCAAATTTAACTGGTCGTAATATATGGCCTATAGGAGCATTCTTTAAAGCTAAATTTATCGGTAATAGAAGCTCACCTTGAAAAAGGTGGGCTTTTATTCTTAAGTAGGTGGTAATAATGGAAACTAGCAACAATTGGATACTAGCACCATTAGCCGATTGCATTCTTGAAGCCTCATGTATAAACAAAGTTCGCGCTGGAATGTATGATTGTTCAGGTTGTATCGGTAATGGGAAAAGAATAGATTTATCAATGATAAAAGAAGTAGAAGTAATCATAGACGCTTCTGATAAAATTCACGTTGTGTCTATCTCTCAGTGAAAAAGGGGAGAAAGAAAACATGTCGGTGTAAAATAAAGGAGCCATAAATGGATTCACCACTTAGATTTAGTGTTTCGTTGTTTGATGAAGATGAAAGCAACACAGCAAAAAAACAAGCACTTGATGATTACAGAGAATCTATCATTAATGGCAGACAAATAACCCCTTCCGTAGTTTTCTACAATAATCTGGGTAACTTGTGTAGAGTGAACGGGACTTTTTTCGAAAGCGAACAAAATCTTATAGAACAAATTGCTAAGATTATGATGCTAGGAAGCTCTATTGCTTCATCTGAATGCTTAATAACTTTTGGCAATACGGTAACTTATGAAGATGGAAGCGTAAAAGATTCCATAATAACCATTATGGCCAATAGTGTCTCCGCGCTTGCTGAGCCTTTTCCCTATAGTATAGTTTCCGGCGAAGTAGTATACGATGAAACCATTGAGCTGGCAAAAGATACACTGTGTTACCCAAAAAGCGTAAGCGATATTATTGCCTTTGGTATGAAGCTAAGCAGCGGTATAGGTAAGCCATCCGATGTGATGAAATGGTTACTAGAAGATGGTTTTGATTTAGACTTTTATCAGGGTCTAACAATAGAAAAAATAGACAGACTACTAATGTTTTAAAGGTGGAAAATGTTTAAGGTTTTTCTACAACGTAAAAATGAAATTAATGAAGTTGAAGAAATTTTAGTCGGAAAAACCGAAGATCCTTTCCATTATTCCTTAGACGCTTCTGTTTTTGCTGAAATAGATCCTACTTGGGAACATGGATCTAGCCCTGTCAGAGTTATTTACAAAAAGGACTAATATGTCAAATGCAAATAGCGTTAGACTTCCGTACGATATAGATTATCTTTACTTTGCTTGGAATGATTGCATCTATAAAAATGAATTCATTAAGGATAAAAACCTAACAGATAAATGGTTCAATCTACTTGATGAATACTATACCAATAATGCCAGACCATTTTCTAACTGGTTGCTTGTAGAAAGATCAATTAAAGCGGTAGACAAACTAGATCAAGAAACAAAAAAACTAAGCATAGATGTACTAGATGTATTGATTTTTAGTTGTTTCTTTAGCTTTTTACACTATCAACCGTTTGATGACTCTTGTTTTGAAAAATCAGCAGAAGACGCATTAGAAATTATACAATACTTAGATCTATTAGAAAAAGATAGTCGCCTTGTATATAGCCTAATATGTAGCTTAGCTGACCCATTGACGTTTGATCCTAATAAATCTTTCCATTATCACTTGTTTCGTGACGCAAACTATGTCTGGTTAACATATGAAGGCAATCGCTACATGAACGTTATAGAAAATATGGCCTTAGAATCAAAGTTTAAAAGCATAGAGTGGATAGACCATAGGCGAGAATGGGTTCACAGTGCACTCGTTGCTGATTCCCTTTTTCATACAGAAGCACTTTATGAGTCAGATCCATCCTCTGGGAAACTGCACTGCATTGCTCAAGATAATTTAATTGACGAACTCAAGTTCTACGGTTCTACCAACTCAGCTACCGTTTAGTTCTAGCGGGTATGGCGGAATCGGCATACGCAGAGGCCTTAAAAGCCTCCGTCTTCGGACTTGTGGGTTCAAGTCCCACTACCCGCACTTACAAAGGAGTCCTTATGGATAATGAAAATTTTGAACTTTGTGCTACACTTGATTGTTGGTGTGAAGCCCAAGTGCAACCTTATACTTACGTAAAAATACCATTCTCTATTATGTCTGATATCGTAGAAAATGGATTTAAAAACGTGCATAGTTTAGACTTTTTAATAAAAACTTTTGAAACGTCAATCTAATATGGGCATTAATGCTGTTCAATACGATAAACTCTTAGAGTTACGTAGTCCAGCAATCTTAGAGTTGACGACTGACCTAGGAATGACAAAGAGCGACATAAGCATATTGGATAAACTTTCCGAGCAGTCATTACACCATAAGTCTGGCGGTAGCTATAATATGGTGGCTAAATGGGTAAAGGGAAGTCGCTCGCACTTAGGATTGAATAGGCTCACTAGACGAGCGAATACCATAGATGAGGCTTATCCAGAAATATGCGGCGTTCACGCCGAACTAGACTTGTTCTACCGTACTCCTTCTTTGAAGGGTGGTACAGTTTATATCGCCGGAACACGAAATAAAACTAAAACAAGAATGCCAAATACTTCCCCCTGTATTCATTGTAAATCTTTACTGGCGGAAGCTTATGTAAGGTATGTTGTTTTTTATAGCAATAATCAACCAATAAAACTTCCATTAGCAAAATGGCATTATTATAACGAACGTTGAGTATTTATGCAAACTTTCCTTCCGTACAGCAATTTTGAAAAAACCGCGCAGTGCTTAGACTATAGGCGTTTAGGTAAACAGCGCGTAGAAACAATGCAGATAATGAATACCCTGTGTGGCCTTAGCGATGGCTGGGCCAACCACCCTGCAGTTAGGATGTGGGAGAACCACGAAGGCGCTCTAATGGACTATCAGAGAGCAATCGTGGCAGAGTGGGTGAGCAGAGGATATAAAGACATTGTATGTTTACAAAAAACCTTAGAAGCTTTCAATAATTTAGACGATGACTTTACCGTGCCTGAATGGCTTGGCAACGAAAAAATGCACTCATCGCATAGAAGTAACCTGCTCCGCAAAGACTATGATCATTATTGTAGATTTAACTGGGAAGAACCTGATACGATAGACTATTGGTGGCCGACCCACGAGATAGATAAACAAATAAGTTTCACATAAAAAGGATTAAGTTATGAATGTAAAAGACTTAGATGAACAGACTAAGATAGACATAAAAGAAACAATGACGTACTTTGGTAAGTCTTTACTTTATTCCTTCTTGATAGGTTCTGCAGTTATATCTATTGCTAAAAATTATAAGAAAGCAATGTTCAATGAGGAAATTTACTCATTCTATAAACTTTTTCGACCAAACAAAGAAGATGAGTTTGCTCAATGAAGCATTATCTGGCTAGTGAAAGCGCATCTAAACCAAAAGAAGTTTTTGTTGTGTTAGCTACTAACTTAGAGTATAACGATGAGACATACAGTTGCTATGGCGAAGCTGTATCACATGGTCGGTACTACGAGACACTAGAAGAAGCTAAAGAAGCTGTAGCAACAACCTATTCCGATACGTATGGGGACCTAAGAATCTACGAGCTAGACTATATGTTTCCTGATTCTTTATACACAGAAAAATTAAAAGCAATACATGGCGATGATTTCTACAATTTTAACATTAACCAATTTATAACATCCTTAGAAAATTACGGGCTAACAAAAAAAGAAACTCTCAAATACTTGCCTGATTTTTTCTCTATCAAGAAATTAGTAGAAAATCAATAATATGGAATACATTGTCAACATAGAAACAAGTAGTGGCGAAGGTTTAGTCTTTGTCGAGGAATTTAATCAAGATTTTCCGCTTTACGAAAGAGTTTATATTCCCTTCGTTGAAGGCGATTCCTGGCCGTTAGAGGTATTATCTTCTAGTGAGGTTGTGAACACCTTTAAAAGCTGGTTTTATCAAAGGCCAGGCGTAAGGATAGTGTCGGTAATGTTAGCGCAAAGTTTTGAAATAGCTATAGATTTTATAGATAAAACAGAAGATAGGGCGTTTGATTTGGCCATACAATCCGGCCATCAGTGCAGAGTTGTTATGCGCGATGGGATCGGGGATTTAATAGGGCCAGGTTTTGTGAAGGATAGGATAAATCTTTGGGTAGCAAAAGATTTTGTTTATAGAGCCGAATTCTTTTGATAGAAGATAAAGAATTTATTATATACTGGTGGAAATCACTAAGTCTCAATAAGAAAATTTGCTACTATCTACTGTTGAGCTCGTCAATATACGTATCAATAAAAAGCATTTTTATAATGGTATAACTATCTTTTTTATTAGTTAGCCAATTATTATTACTCTAAATACTAGGATGTAGAATGAAATCTTGCAGATGTGGCGCTTTACCTTATGGAGGTAAAGACAATTGTATGCTACCATGGGGTCACGACAGCGATACCCACAACTCCGGACTTAGGCTATGGAAAGATTCGGAATATGAAAAAGATCAAAAAGAAAAAGTCCGAAGTTAAAAAAGCTGAAGACAAAATAGAACAACTTTTTAAAGTGTTTGAAGAAAGATTAAATAGGGGAAAGGACCAAGATGCCAAAAATAGTTTGGGATAAAAAAACATACAATATTCAAAATGCTGCTGGAATGACTATACAGAAAGCAATTGTTGAATATAAAGAATATTTTGAAGGGATATCCCTTAACTTCTCCCCAATGAAAGTTCTGAAAAGGAATCCCTCAAACTCAATACCCTCCAGGTGTATACAAGTTAGTTGGGACTATGTAATAAGAGATGAAGATGAAATAGAATTCTTCTTACCCAGCGGTGCTTATGACCTTGGTAGAGAGAAAAATTCCTTCTAAATTAACTTTCTTGGTACTATAAATAGTTATCCAAGATTTTCAAGGGGCTGACTGGTTTCGATTTCGGGGTCAGAAGTTCTGGCGTGCAACTCGTCTAGCTCAGAGACGTTAAAGCGGGCACAAAAAATAAACGCCGATACTAACATCGTCGATTGGGATGCCGCTATGGCCACTCTTCTCGCTGAGGAGGGTGCACTAGTCTAACTAGTGTCCCGGGGCTTGCCTAGTGCCTATCAACGGAAACTAGGCGGACAACCTGGATAGACAGGTGGGCTAATAGGAAAGACTACTTGACTGTTATGAAAGAATAACTGGTGGAATACGTGAAGCTCAAATGAGCCGATCGGCCCTAGCGACCCGCCGTTTAGCGGGAATAGTTGTATCACAATAGAAACTCGTCCGAAAGACGGGGGTTCGATTCACCCCAGCTCCACTTAACTATGTTAAATTTAATAGCAAAAACAGATGAAAAAAACTTAATAAAAGAAAACAATAATAATTATAGCGCTTTCAAAAGTAATTGGTTTCTTTACGAGACTCCGCCACATTTAATGCGCTACACCTATGCCAGAACACAATATTCATTGCCTGTTCCTTGGACATATTTTTTAGTATCAGAAAATTACTCTTGCTATAACTACGGCTATAAAGCAAGCGATGGCAATCTTTCTTATAGTCATAGTTATGATATTAAAATAAATAGAATATTTTTTTGTGGCGAAAAAATGGATGACTCCAAATGTATGATGGATGCCCCATTTTCAAATATGGATATGAACGGAAGCCTTTGTGGTGCTTCTTATAAAGAATTTAAAAGAAATTCAGAAAAATCAATGTTATTTGATTATAACTATATTGACATTTTTAATAGAGCTTACTCAACTTTTTCTTATGATGTTGGCAATAATGACTACCCATTGATCCACAAAGTTTCCGGTACAATTACAAAAGTTCCATTAGCACGTTATTTAGCTAAAATATGGAATACTAAAAACTGGCCTAGTTTTTTCAAAAAATGGGAAAAACTTACTGTTGATCCAATTAATTTTTGGCCGTCAGAAAATGCAGAAATTTATTCTCTTATGGATGAAATACCATTGCAGTTAGGAGGGTCATATCAAGACGACAAACAATTTATTCGCAGTTTTGATTCAATTTTTAATGAATATAAATTAGTTCCAGCAAATATAGCTTTAATGGAACTAGTCTAAAGCGAATGCATGGTGAGATATTCTGGAAGTTCGATTCTTTCCATTCGGCCGGAGGGCGATGTTTAAGCTGCGTTTAGTAATCACCCACCCTAACAGGTAAAAGGGGGGGGAATTGTTGTTTCTACAAGGAGGAACAATGGAGCAAGAATGCCCAGAATGTGCCAGCATCAATGCTGACCAAGCTGTTTATTACACCTTAAGTAATCCAGTAGAAAATCGGGTAATTAGTGGGACATTCTGCTCTGTAGAATGCTTTCTCACCGATCTTGATAACGATTATTACATAATAGGGAAGCTAGACAAGAAAAAAGAATTTGACTTATTTAAAAAGATAGAAATTTTTCTTAATAACAAAAACTTTATACCTGAATACTGTGCGTTTTTACCTTCAAACATTACAGGAAATAGTTTGTCGGTTAAGTATCTAAATAAAGTTTTTAAAAATACTAGCAATGTCACATTAAGAGAAAAGATTCTTTGCTACTGGCTTTCCTGCATGCCTGGCATGATTAATTACAATGTCTCTAATGAAGAAAAAATCTCTTTTCCAAGAAACTTCTTAAATGGCGTTACGATTGTACCAAACCCTGATAAGCTTGAATCTCATAAGCCTATTATTATTAGCTCTGTTGACTTCGGAGCATCTTTCGTATGCGTAGCTCCGGGCGAAGATGGAGAACAAGTTACTAAAACAATATATTCTAGTGGCATAGAATTTAGCGAGCTTTAAGCTAAAATATGAAACCACTAGTTCACGCAAAATTGTCTGTAGTTAAATTTAGCGGAACTATAGATGACTATATAGATATACATGAATTTCTGGATTCATCTAAAGCGCATGTTCCAGACATGAGGCACCGCGCAATACTTCACAGTAGTTTTGGCGCTTATATAGCCCAAGAGCTCTTCGGAATCTACCGCACAAACTCTAATGGTAAAGATTACCAAGTAAGAGATATATGTGAAAACCATATCTTGGAAGATTTAGGTTTTATCCCAACCGTACAAGATTACCTTGGCGATATGCCAATGTATGATTGGCTTGGCGGAAAAGTAAAAAATCATAAAATTATGGAGGTAGTCGACTAATGTCAACCAACACAATAAGTTCAACTCCCAAGCTAAAAAGGACGCTATCTAGCTACATTAACGGTCTCAACAATTCCCTTAATGATATGGCGTTAAACCTCAAGGATAGTTTGGCACTTGAGTGCGAACAGATTCACGCCAACCATCCAATGTTCCTTGGGTTAGGAATAATGATCGAAGCAGATTACAACGAAGATACCGACGAACATGGTCGCCCTTACATAAACTCTATACTTGCAAAAACTGACCCTTCAATTCTTGAAGATTCCTGGGCTGACAAAATGCCTGTAGATCAAGAAATTAATGCAAGTAATTTTTATAAATTTGTTCCAATCCATGAAATGTATAAGCAGTGCATATTAGATGAAGATCTTATGGATGCCTTAATTAATCTAAAGAACTCAATTGATTCTAATCGATTAATTGCTAGTATTATAGTTGACCATTTTGGAGCCAATAGACTCCTTTTTGCGTACGATGTCACAAGCAAAAATTTCTATTGGCATGAGCTTTAGACCGAAGGACTTATGATAGCGTCAGCAACACCAAATTTGGAAGAAATTATATCTATGATAGATATTAATATGCAGGAATTTACTAACCAAAAACTTTGTGACTCAGATAAAGTTACCAATGCTTTCCTGGATATTAGAAATATAATAGTTAGCTCAATAACAACACCAGAGGTAAACTGATGTCAACTATGATTGAATCGGTAGCTTCCGAAGAGCTACCAGTTAATGACGTGATGTCACTTAACAACGAAGAGCGTTACGAAATACTTGATTTTATTGCTAAAGAATCAGAGAAAAATTTCATATCAAACACTAGATTAAGTGAAGGTTATCTAGTAAAGATATTTTCTTACCTTATCTCAGGGAAGATTCACTGGACTAGTAGAACATTCTACAGCGTAGGTGAACTAGATAAAGTATTAAATATTTATTCAAGTAGTTCAATTTTTATTCAATCTAAATTAGAACCACTATTAGAGGTATTTAAGAAAGAAGTATACGGAGACGTAGAATAGGTCCTCATGTTAATAGAAGTTGTTTGTGATGGTGCTGCAAGAGGTCAAGGCCAGAAAAAAACTGGAGAAGCTGCCTGTGGCATTGTTGTTTATAAAAACAAAAAAGAAATAGCCAAATACGCTAGAGGCTTAGGCAAACGCACAAACAACGAAGCAGAATACGAGGCGGTCATAACAAGCTTATTGATATGCTCTATGGCTCAATTGAATGATCCAATTATATATTCGGATTCTGCAGTTGTGGTGAATCAAGTAAATGGAAAGTGGCAATGTAAAAATGACAACCTTTTTACGTTGTTGAAATCTATAAGAATTATACAAGAGCAATTTAGGTTTAGGATTCAACACGTGCCTAGAGCTTTTGTTCACGAAGCCGATAAACTAGCTAATATTTTTTTGAATGAATTGCAAAAAGATAAAATAGCAAACTCAATTAAGTGAGGGAAAATGAGTATATCAAATCCGTATCTTACCGGGGATGAAGACGCAGATCTATTTGAAGACGCAACTAATTCGAATAATAAGAATCCAAATACTTCTGCTCCTTCTCAGATAGCAGATAAATTTAGAGAACTTTTTGGAATCGACGAATCAGCTTGGCTAGTTGAAAGCACTTTGCCTGAAGAGATTATATTTGCCAGTGAGCTAATATCATTTTACGGCAGGGTACTTACCAGTGAAAATTACGAACCCGAACTTGCCGCTCTATATGATGTAGTGAATGACTTAACAGAAGGTCTACTGACAAAGTATCTAGAACTCCACGAAGTTAGGTACGCTATATCTTCTATGCATGTTTTGCGCAACTACTCTGATATCACTATAAATGAACGGTTTGTGCCTAACCTAGAAGATGAAAATAATTACTTAAGTATGATAACTGGTGTTTTCTTAGGATTCTTTGACTGGAAAATGGCAGATCTAAAAAAACAATACTTAAGAATATGCTCAGATCTAAATAAAGAACCAGAAGAAGGGCTACTTGAATTTGGCGTAACTGAAGATTTTATTTCTAGTAAATTCTATAAGTCCTCAAGAATGTTAGAAGTAATCAACATCTTGGCCGGTAAGGAAAAGAAAATACATGGAGAACACTCAAGCAACTACTGAGGAAGAACCAGTAGTTGATCTTCTTCCACCATACAAAGAGGTGGAGCACTATTCTAGATATCTTCAATCCCACAAAAAAAGCTGGGCACCATTGGCTTCCTGCTGGGACCTTGAAGTATCTGTTATGTATCCCAGGAGCAACGTCCAGGAGCTAGGTGTAGCTTCTACCGTTTGCACCACATGCCCTACAGTAAAGCAATGCCTTAGGCTAGCTTTGGTGAACCGAGAAGAATATGGGGTGTGGGGCGGGTACAGTGCTAGAGAAATTCAAGCTGTAACAAAAGATATTATTTCAGAGTATGGAAATGTCTGGGTACAGTGGAATGATCGAAGCGAATATATAATCTCTGAAACCATTGAATTATTGCATGATTCTTTTATGGAAAAAAATGGGATTAATGAGAATGAAATAAGCGACATTAAAATAAATCGTGTAGAAAAAATTGAAACACGATTAGCTGAACTAAAACTATAGTTATATTAACAGGAGCGAACCAATAATGCTTAATTACAATTTGAGTAAAAAACAAACATCAACCAAAAGTAAGACACGAACCGAGTTATGGACAACAAAGACAACTTCGCAAATCAAATACAACTATTCTTAGATAACATTTATTTCGATTTTCAAAGTCCAGGCGGAGCAAGACTTTTTGACGGTACGAAAGAAGAGTATATCATTAAACTTATTACCCGAAGCATTGTAGCTTTCTGCACTGCTTGGTGGTCTGCTAAGGAATTAATAGACTACTTACAAAATAGAAGCAAAACCAGTAAGGGATTAAACTTTGACGAATCAACCTTCCCATGAAGGTTTGCCAGTAAGCCCTATTAAGTCGTTTAAATTCAGTACTACAAGTGCCTCTTTTGCAAAGCAAGAAATGGAATTGCAGATAGAGGCACTTGAGACTCGGATAGACACAATTATAAAAAGGTTTACAATAGATGGGAACCCCATCCTTGGTGCAATCCTTCAATTATCTCATGATAAAGGTGAACTAGCTGGACTATCTAAAGGTCTAGGTCGTTTATCCGAAATAATAGAACCCTACGATGAATTATTGAAACGCAAATCTTTAGTAGATATTGCAGAAAAAGATCCAAATTGGCTCGCTTGGGCTTTTGGTGATTTTGATGATGAAATTGATGATGCAGTCAAAAAACTTCTTCAATCCGAAGATAAATAACAAGGATTATATATGAGTATTGATTCTTATTTATTGCTGAATGAACAAAAAGCTCAATTAACAATCAATGCCGGAAATCAGTCTAAAATAGAAGAAGTTGACCTTAGCGACTTCTTCTTGTCCCTGTCGGAAGTATCCTTTTTCGAAACGGGATTGTTACCCTTAGACGGCTCTGGTGTTCTATCTATACGCAAATCTTTCGATAGAATGCAGGTTGTATTTCAGCACAAGCCAGAAATATACAGGGTTATTTGGGGCAAAAACGAAGGCGATCAAGAAGCAATCCATTACGATCTAGCAATGCCATATAGAATTGTCATTGGAGATTTCCTTAACAATGAATTTTATGGTGCAAGACACTTCTATAGTATTAGTCCAATAACAAGCAAAAATCAAATATTATTCCACGTAAATCTTCCAAACCTAAACTGTAAAGGCTATAGCCAAAGCCACGCTGGTGGTGGTGTAGGAGTTGGATGGATATGCTTGTACCATAATCAACCTTCCATATCTAAACTAGATATAGGGCACAAAATATCTCACCTTTTAGAACGATCTGGTGGAACAGAAGCCTATAACGACTCTAACATGAGCGAAACTGATGGCCCAAGGTTTTACCACGAATGCTATACAAAAGAATTTTGCGAATATAAAGGAACTTACAACGTCGAAAACGATGAAGAGTTCCAATCATATTCTTACCTTTGGAACCCAGAAGACTGGGAACAAAAAAGCGAAACTGAAGGATTCCAATGGACACTAGATCCCTCAATCTGGCTGCCGGTAATGGTGGAAGGACTTGACTCTCAAGGTAAACACCATGAAAATGGAGAGCACCTCACCATTGGTTCCGCTATGGACGGAAAATATAAAGCTTATTATACTGATTCAGAACCAATAAAATCTTACCAATCTTTTTCTAGATCTGATCTGGAGAATCCAAGCGGCAAAGACGTTCTGAGTAATATCAAAAAAGCATTTACGAATACAAAACATAAAGAAGTACAACCATTAAATCAAAACGAACCAATAATTCCCATAGCTGGCCCGTCATTTTGCTGTTATGCATGTAAAGGTTTTTATGGTTACGAGCACTGCATAGAAACCGACGACGGCAATGTATGCACTAGTTGTTTTGAAGTAGAGTACGAAACATGCGCTTCTTGTTTAAGTAAAAAGCACTTTTCCTATTTGTATTATTATCAGTATGAAGGAATTTTTAACTTCCACTGCACTGACTGCGCAAATGCAAGTTATTGCGTTAAATGCAACGAATTTACGATATTAGAAGAAAATAACTCATGCGTTAGTTGTTCGACTAATTACGCAGCGACTGCTCAGTCCGTTTAAATAATTGAAGAATCGATAAGATTCTAATCTAATCTGGAGCACAACAATGACCACAGAAAAAGATGTAATAGAAGAAGATATAGTGGAACTAATACCGCTAGATCAAATTAAGCAGTTTGATCTGCCTAACGGTTTACCATGCTTTGTTGGTGATATAGACAAAATTTGTAGCCACATCGAAGCTCATGGTTATAGTTTCTACTACGTTATGTGCGTAGAGAAGTATAATCACAATGATGGTAAAGTGACTAAAGCCTCAGAGAGGCCTACAATTTTCAAGGTTGTTAATACCATTATATCTAGGTCTGTAACCGTAGCAGACCCTGACGAACTCGGCCTAGATCAAATGACTGTCGAAGCCAATTACAAGCTTCCGGCCATCCCTTATAGCCATGTTCAAATGATGGACGATTTCTTTAGGGCAGTAGAAGCTAAGCATGGCACCGAGTCTATAGTCCTGCTTACTTACGATCCAGACTACCTTGAAAAAGATAACCCAAGCGAAGGCTGGGGCATCTTAGTTCCCGATCAAGTAAATACTGCCGCAGATTGCTTGTATGATCACGAATCTATTGCTCAACAAAAAGAAGAGCATGTTTATGTCGTAGGATCCGCACATTCTCATCCGGCAATGTCAGCCTTTGCTTCCGGAACTGATCATAAAGATCAAGCAGATTTTCCGGGAATTCATATAACTTATGGTTGGCGCAAAAGCCACAATAACAACGCCACAGAATACTATATTGAGCTTCAAACACCTGGCGGAGTTTTCACTATGGAACCAAGCCAAGTATTTGAATCTTTTCCAAAACCAGAACCTTCACCAGTTGTAGATCAGTGGATGGAAAAGGTATCCAAAAAAGCCCCAGTAGTTACCCCCTCTGGCTATAGTTATGGGTATGGCTCTACGAGCTATGCTCCCAGCACAAGCTCCGGCAATAAGTATTCCACTAGCTACGGAAGCGTTTCAGTAAAGCTTCCAGCAGGTTTTCCAGATCCAAATAAGAATACTATTGTTGCAGAACTTAAAGAAGACAAAGAAAAAGAATGTCCATTTTGTCTAACTAAGTTTATCAAAGCTGACTACGAAAAACGACGTTGCCTCGGCTGCCACAATTACATAATGCTACCCGGTGAAACACTAAATGATATCTGTATTGAGCGAAAGAGCAAAGGTCTTTACTCTACAGAGATCGATATAGAAATGGGTGTTTCTAGGGATGTTTACATCTGGCGTCGCGGCGAAAAAGAAGAATGCGAACTTTTCCACGGTGCAGGCGGAGTAGGTGGTGTTGCGGGAAAATAGCTGAACGTTCAACATCTGCGGCATTCTGTTATGAATGTTACCAAGAGTTGGACGAAACAGAAGCTAAGTACAGTTCATGCCCATATTGCTACCACCCGCTAGGTAATCTTGATATTTCCGTCAATGAAACATTGATAGAAAAGCAAGAAGCCTTAGTCATTGAATGCCTTAACCCCAACTGTATCAGCTATATAGAGTATTTAGACTCTAGCTGTGAGGACTGTGGAGTTAAATTTGTGGAAACAGATTGGGATGATTTCTATGCTTCGGCAAGCCCCGAAACAGTGCAAAAAATTGACGCATTCTATTCTGATGACGATCCTTGGATGATCTGCTGCGACCAAACATGGGCAGCATGCCTTTGTGTGAAGCCATTATCATGGGAAGATACGTCAGATGTACCTCCCGGTATTTGGGATAGTTTGTACAATGAAGACGACCAATACAGTCTCTGTAAAGATTGCGTCAATTATTATACCGAGAAATGTCCTGAGATAAGGAAATCTGTAGCAGATTTTCTGTATCACGGTGTTATAGGCGAAAAAATAATCACTTGCGAATCCTTCGACTACGATCACTTAGTCGTTGAAAATACTTTTGAGAAATCTTCCACCAACAGCGAAAAACTGTTTATTGATTACAAGGAATTTTAAATGCAAGAAAAAAGAGTAGTCATCGTTGGGGCAGGCGGTATAGGTTCTTTACTGTCTCGCTCTATTGCTATGACACTAGAATGGACCATGCCAGGTTCGGCCCTGCTAATTGTTGATGGCGATAATTTCGAAGCTAAAAACAAACAACGCCAATTCTTTAATGGTGTTGGAAATAAAGCAGAAGTTTTAGCTAACGAATTGATACCGCAATTTGATAAAACCTTTATCATACCAATGCCCTACTGGGTTGTTGACAAAGTGGCAGAAAATGGTAAGGAAGACAAGGAAGAAGACGGAACGCCATCTGCAGGTAAGATCGCTGCTTGCGATCTAATAGCTGAGGGCGACGTAATCTTTGCGGTAGTAGATAACTTCAAAGCAAGGAAGCAACTCATTGATGCTGCTAGTGAGCTTAATGATGTTGATGTATTCCTTGGCGGTAATGATGAAAGATATTTTGGCTCCACCTATCACTACGCAAAGCGTGATGGTGTAGAGCTGGTAGATCATCCTTCGGTATGGCATGAGGAATATGTTGATCCTCCTGACCGTAACCCTGGTGAACTTTCGTGTCAAGAAAGAGCCCAACTAGATGGAGGGACGCAACTTCTAGCCACGAATATGGCCGTAACAGCAGCATTGCTAGCGCGGTTCAACATGGTCATTGTTGAAGGTAAAGATCCGGCTTTTAATTCTGAGTATTTCTTTGACTTGGAAGCCGGTCTAGCCCAAAGTTTTGATCGCAGTATTAACATTAACGATATAGTATATCAAGGAGCTTAAAATGCAGCAAGCATCATCGTCTAGCGCCGAAAGCAATGGGTCTGCCCAGATCCGTTACGGCGTATACAACAACCCAGGTAGCCACGCAGGCAAGAGTGTGTCAGATCTTCGTGGACAGTTCAGCGCAATGTGGGGAATCCCAACAGACGCTAACGCCTACAAGGGTAAAGAGAAGTTGGATGACTCTTATGTCATTCAGCCCGGCGACAACGTCGAGTTCCATCGTCGAGCAGGCGAAAAGGGCTGACAAAAGCCATGGTTTTCCCTGCGGTAGGGGGTATTTAAAAAATAGCTCTCTACCGCAGGGGGCATCAAGAAAAGGTCTTTATGATAAAAGTTTCTGATAGTGCCACCAAAATGCTGCACTATATTGCCGAACATAAGACTGTAACTTCAACCGATCTTCGTCGCGCAAAATTAACCACACAACATGAATTTTTGCATTCTCGTAAAGAGTTATTAGTTGAAAAGCTTATTAAGAGAAAACAAGATCACCACCCAAGAGCTAAACGTGGCAGGCGAGCCGACCTATGGGTTGTAACCAAACTGGGTTTAGACCTCGTTGGGATGGAAACCCCAGCAGACTACATAGAAGAATCTTCATACAACATCCCGATTAAAAGACAAATATCTTTTAACGAGAAATCTTCTATAGATACAGATCTCGGCTCTGGATTCTGTGTATTATTACCAGAGTTATCCAATGAGCCACAAGAACTTATGGATATTAAATCCGTAAGCAAAACTCAAATGCTGCTAGTAGAAAAACAACTTTCAACCTATCAGCAAATTGAGAAGAAATGGCCAGAAGCTAAAACCTGGAATGGCGACTTAACAGAAGCTGTTTCGGCACTAGCTCCTGGCTCACTTAGTTACATGCATGCCGACTTAATGTCAATATTCGGTGAAGAAACGATTCAATTAATAAAATCAACAAAGAATAAACTGACATCAAAAGGCTGCTGGTTCAGATTAACAAATACTGCGATGTCTTTTAGGGACAACTGGAGCTCCAGACAATCATTATGGAACATAGTCCCCGAAAACCTATTAGACTTGCACGACACAGGTTACCTAGACTACGATCATCTTAGGCACTATTTGCTGTATTGCAATAACAATATGTTGCACAGCGCATGGATGAGTTGGTCCTGTCTAGTTAAAACCCACATTGAATCAAACATGGCCGTTATACCAAGAGGCATTGTGCATTACAGGGGTAATTCTACCTCTACGCCAATGGAATCGTATTGGTTTAGTATACTTCCAAATAATGACCCTAAATCATGGGTAAAGTATTCACTATCCGAGATGGTTCTTCTCTTAAACAACGCAAACTCTAACTTCTACGATAACCAAAGCATAAATAACAACAAATAATTTCAAGGAGAAAAGTAATGGCACTAACTAACGCAATGCGTGAGAAGGCTCACGCCATGTTCGCAAAGGGCAAGAGCAGTCAGGATGTCGCTAAGGCGCTCAAGATCACTGCTCCGTCCGCTGCAGCAATGAAGGCAAACTGGACCCGTAACGCTGAACCTAGCGTTTTCGAGATCACTGGAACTTTCTGGGTAGAAGCACCTAACCGTGAATCGGCTATCAAGTCGTTCCACCCAGGCCGCACCGATGGTACTCGAGTTCTCGACACTGAGACCGACAGCATCTACAAGCTTTCAACCGTTGAAGTCAACGAGCTTTTCGCCTGAACTAGGTAACTAGTATGCGTCCCGGCTTGCACTCTATGCTCCGTGAGTGTAAGCTGGGACTATACTCAAGGAGAACCATGTCTACAGTGAGCCCAGTACATCAAGCGGAAACGCTTTTAATAGAAATTCTTGGACCAGAGTTAGAGCAAATTATATCACTTATAGTAGCTGATCCAGGCAGTAGTGGTTCATCATTTATAGAATTGCCAACAGCTGATGATATAGACTTAACTGTAGGTTCTTTGATGTCCATGGTTGCAAGAACATCCAACAACTATGGCAGGATCGCGAGATTTGGTGGTATCGCAAGAGCCCACTACAAACTTGCTGAAGGAAGATACAAACGCAAGTACAAAGCTGCACTTGGCGGTTCAGCCAAAAACGCACAAGAACGAGAAGCTAATGCAATAGCGGTTGCAGAAAAAGAGTTTATAGAAATGTCAACTCTTGAAGCAGTAATCGAATTAGCAGAAGCGCAAGAAGTAGCAGCCAGAATAGCTTCTGAATCTGCAAGAAAACTATTAGATAAGGTCCAAGCGATACAAATCGCTTCTTCGCGAGAAGAAAAAGGCTGGCATCAAGAAAGCGATTATTCGTATGGATAATGTAAGTTATTACGGACTTTACTCAACTATGATTGGCGCAGTTTCTGTGTCCATCATGTCAGTAGCGCAGGACAGTACTAGGTTCCCACCGGGAATATTCTATAATGAAAGTAGCTATCGATTCATCCGATACTACCGAGCATCCACTCCAAGCCAAATAGTTAATCTACTTAACTGGGCTGAAGACTCCAATATAGAAATCAACGTTACTCTTAACTATTAGGATTTAAAAAAATGGAACTCATCCAACACCTCCGTATTGGCTCCCCGCTAATATGGGTCAACACCGTCGAGCCCGAACGGGTCACGGAAATCATTTGCAGCACAAGTGTCAATGAAGTTTACCACCTAGACCCTTTCGAAGGATTAAGTGTTTGGCGGGACAATTCTTGGAAAACCGTTCTCATTGAGATGGGTTCCGCAGAAGAAGGCGACCTCAGGGAAGTTCCAACAAGCAATTTAGAAGTTGCTATTCAGTATGTCATCGACAAGAATGCTTGCATCATCTTAGAAAATGGCCATATAATAGCAGAAAACCTTATAGGGTTATTCAGTGGAGTCTACAATAAATATCGCTCTGCGGTAATCCAAAACGATAAAACCAAAATAGGCCCACAGTTTATCCTACTGTCGTGCACAGAAGAAGTGCCCAAAGAACTCATCAAGCACTTCGTTGTGTCCTCCCCCGGATACCCATCCGAAGCAGAACTCGCACACCTATGCGCCTCCATGTTCTCGCAAGACCCAATCCTAGACTCAGGGAACATAGACCTCAGCCAAATCGTAAAAGCTGGCCTAGGGCTAACCGAGCAAGAGTTCATCCAAGTATCGCTAATGAGCCTCAACACCGAAAAGACTGTAGACCCAGCTTACATAGCTAAGTGGAAGATGGATCGCGTCAAAGAAGGTGGGATCCTAGAAATCCGCCGGCCATCAATCTCCCTAGACCAAATAGGCGGACTCGACCTTGCCAAAGAGCTAATCGAGAATGTTGTATGGACATGGAACAACCCTCAAGAAGCTGCAGAACTAGACATCATGCCGCTAAGGCGCATACTGTTCGTTGGTGTGCCAGGTACTGGAAAATCAGCCATCTGCGAAGCCACAGCCAGCACACTAAATCTTGACCTTGCCAAATTTGGCGTAAGCCAGATGATGGATAAGTTTATCGGTGAATCAGAAAAGCGTATGCGCTCAGCATTCGCACAACTACGGGCAATGGCTCCACTAGTTGTATGGATGGACGAGCTCGGACGTGACCTCTCCGCCGGAGACTACCAAGGCGACGGAGGTACAACCTCTCGTGTTCACGGTGAATTCCTAACCGGCATACAAGAACTTCCAGACAACGTACTACTCATGGCCGCAGCAAATCAGATTGGGCACATCAGCCCAGAAATGCTCCGTGCCGACAGGTTCGACAAAATCATGTTTGTCGGCCTACCATCATTCGAAGAACGTCTCAGCATCTTCAACATACACTTAGACAAAGATGCAGAACGCTTCAACCTAGACACACTTGCTGCAATGACGGAAACCTTCACGGGTGCAGAAATAAAAGCCCTCATCCGTGAAGCCCGTTTCAAAATCTCTGTCAGAGAAAAGCGCAAGATCAGCCAAGAAGATGTAGAAACACTCATCCCAACACAACAAAACCGCATGTGGGTAAAACATCGTGCCACAGTCGTCGAAATGTACCAAAGGGCAATAGCCGAATGGGACTGGGCCAGTTCCGCCCAACTCGCAGACGCACAAACCCTACTCAACGGACCAACCAGCAAAAAACGTAAACCAGTAATGCAATCATTCTAAGGAAATCAATGGACCTAAACTTAGACCAAGAACCAATAATCGCAAGCGATTCAAGCGCCGACAAAAAAATTATTCCTGACCTATACAAAAAATGGTTTAAATCACCATCAGCCAGTGGATTCGTATCAATCAAACCACTGCTCAAAATAGGTAAATTCAGAATAGACATAGGCGCAACCGGTTCAGACGCAAGCCTCAAATCACACACCGAAACATTCGTCGACTCAATCCTATTCGCCACCTACTGCAAAGCAGTAACCGCAGGATACGGAAAAAACCTGTACAAAACCAACGCAAAACTCGGTGTACCAACCGACGAAGGCGTAGCCTTCTACGGTGGAGGAACAGGACCAGACGGAAAACCAATATCACGCATATTCAAATCACACTACTGGCGCAAAGGCGAAACCGAATACGACAACAGTGCATTCATATTCAAATGCGGACACTTCAAAGCAAACAAATCATCCTCCGGCGCATTCCTACCAGACATGTCAAGCCCACTATCTACCGACTCAATCAAAATAACAAGAGTAGAAATGGCTGAAATATCATACAGAGTAGACCTATGCCTTGCTTCAAATGCCAACTCAAACTTAGAATGGTTTGTTGAATAATGACAGAAGAATCACAAATCCCAAGGTCAGTCTCCCAAGAAGACCTCGACCTATTCTACTCCAAAGTAGACGGATCATTCAGATCCCACCAAAGACTATTTACAGAAGAACTAGAGCTACACAGCTCAAAAGTAGAAGCATTAGAACAACAACTAGCAACAGTTACCGTAGGCTTTGCAGAACAAGCCGTCCTCCTAGAAGCCCTACTGTTCCAACTCCAATACGAAAACGAAGAAAGACAAAAGTCCTTCCAAGAAAAAGTAATGGAACTAAGAACGATAATGCTAGAAACCCTGGAGTACACGTCAGATGTCATGGAAAACGGAAACCCAGAGCCTGAAAAACCCATGGAAAACGTGGCTCCAGAAAACTGAGTTCTACATAGCAGAAAACAACGTAGGACTACTCGTAGTAGACGACGAAGAATTCGACATCTACAACAGCCTAGAACTCCTTGGAAAAGCCTACATAGTAGCCAAGAAGCTCCACCCACAACTATCGTCAATAGCAGTCCTCCAAGGAGACGTCTACAAACTACTCCTCGAAGGACACGTCACTATTCACGACATTAAAATTAACTTTACCGCCTGATAATAGGACAACAAATGAATGAACTGCAAGAACAAAAAGTTTTGTATCTAGCAAACCTACTTCTAAAAATATATACAGAACGAGCAGTATGGACACAAAGTTGGATGACAAACAACAAACTCTCCAACTTCACCAACGAATACCCAGGCATGGACAAATGGCTAACAGGAACATTCGAAGCCAACATAGCAGAAGCACTCCAAAACAAATACGAAGACACAACCATCTACGGATACCTCAGCGACAAAGACCTGCTATTTAAAGACATCCTCGACACATTCATGGCCACAACCAACACCAACACACCAATCAAAGAAATATACAAAGCAATAAAACTCGTAGAAGACAAAAGAATATACAGAATCACCATAGACCACATGTCAACCACCACACTCAACGTAACCTGCCTCAGAAGCAATTTAAAAATTTCTGGCGCGGAAATCGGCATAAATGATTCAAAAAATTATGCACTTTTGCAATCAGTACAAAAAATGAGAGCGGAAAATCAACAACTTAGAAAAGTTAATGAAGAAATTACAGAATCTTTTCATACCCTAAAGACCACTTATGAAAACCAAGATGCACTGGTAAACAACAGGGCATCGTTTAACTGGAGTTGAACATGGATATCTTTTCTAAAATAACCAACGAAAACGAACAGCCTGAACAGCCCCAGTTCAATTTGGGGGGCTCAGACGTAGATGACTCCATTATGGAGCAAGCAGCGGCTCAGGCGGACGCTCAGCAAGCTATGGAGCTACTGGGGAAGCTGGTGGCCGAAGCATCATCGAGCAACCCTGAGGAGGATGACTCGTGGAAGGATGAAGAGTTGTGGAAACTCTTACAATCCTTCGGAGAGAACACATCAACGAAAATCCTAAAACACCTGACCCCAAAAATTTCGGTACATAGCCTAATTGGCCCGTCAGGCCCCGCTGGTGACACCGGTAAATTTCATATATCTCCCTTAAGCGGAGCAAACGGCGGCATTATCCCTCCCACCACTATCCCCTCCAGCAATAGCACCACAATCGTAACAGCCCCAGATGGTGAGCAATACTTCACTGACGGTTCAGGTCTATTTGTTAATGTTAAAGATGTTGAAAACACTGACAGTTTTGGGCTTGACCCAAAAGAAGTTGTTAAATACAACGTCGTAACAGTTGATGAATCAAATAATGATAAATCACAAAAAGCTTTTATAGCCGAAAAAGATTCTGATAGTCCAGAAATCAAAATAGATATATTCATCTATGAGGGTCAGGAAATTTTATCAGTAGACTTTAAGGGCATTTTTGATTCATATACTTTACTTGGTCAAGATGTTTTTGATATCAAAGATATATGCATTATCGCTAAAGATACCAAAAAGACAGTCAGCTGTAAATTTTACACACCCAAACACGACCCTTCCGAGTCGAATGGGTCAGCGCCCAGCTCTCACTATAAGTTTGATACTCCACCAAAATATGTATCCAACTGTTCAAGTCCCATAGTGATGCTTGCCGAAAACACCCCTAATCCTAGCTGCAAGTATACTGATTCGGGTTCTCAGTACCTGTGTAAATCTTACGTTCCAGAAACCTGGGAAGACCACTCCACTACCGTAGCAATTGATAGCGAAAAAGTATACACTCTACAAAGTCGTAGGTATGGTTTAGGAGTAATGTTCTGGCGCGTAATCAAAAGCGACAACGATGTGGACCATGAACCGATAGAAAACCTGAGTCTTATAAAAGCTATTTATGAATCTCCAGGTTTTAATGGTTTTACCCCGATAAACCCAGAAGAAAAACCCCTAGATACATACTCTCAGTATGTAGCTAACGTTTAACTCGATAGATAGGTTTTATCATGACAACAACAGATTATCAAATTCAATCAATAGCCAATAAAGTACTAGAAGAAGAGCCGGTCGACTCAATCGCTCAGTCCGTAAGTATTACTACGTCCAGGGCTTCATTCTCGTATGGGATCTTTGAAATAGAGCAATTAGACGTTAGCTTAGTTGCGAAGAAATTTTTCTCTAAAGCTTCCCAAGATACAGATATCTTACCTCCAGTGACTAGATGGGTATCCAAGGACATGATGCACATCATGGTTGAACGACCACCATTCGTGGTAACCGTCAAGTACATAGACATACACGGCGACCATGCAGAAGAATCAGACAGGTGTGACGAATGTTACTCTAATGAACTTGATGAATGCCAATGCGGCTGGGAAGAAGAAAACCGTGAACTGTTCCGGGCAGAATATACCCTCAACGTGCCGTGGACTTTGTGGTTTTTCGAATTAGATAAAGATTTGGTTCACATTTCATCTTGCCAAGCTTATTCCAGACCAACAATGGTGACAAGTATGGACGACATGCTGTATAGCTTGCCGCTACCAAACCTTTATGAGGACGCAAAAATCTGCTGGGGCGATGTTCTTTACAACATGCCCAGAACATCATATGCCAGTCTTGGTGCCTATCTACTTGATTCGATAAACGGTTTCTGGACTGGATGGTTTAACAACGACCTAACCTACCTAAGTGGGGACATACTACTCCCGTACGAAGCGCGCGGAAGATGTGACACTGCAGACAGCTACCTTTCTGAGTGGTCAAAAATGTCTATGGAAGATGTCATGAGTGAAAGTTTTTCTCAAGAAGTAAGGACAGTTGGGCAGCAGTGTAATTCATTAAACCTAAGTGGAAATGCACAACAAGTTGCCGTAAATAAAAACACTCTAAGTCGATTCTTTAAAGAGATTGTATCTTGACAACAAAAGGAATTGTCCTACTATGAAAATTAACTTAAATATACACGACTCAAACAATACTGTTGATGGTTATTTTCAGTCTGGGCCAGGTAGCCCTAATATACCTTTAGCAAAAAAAAATTGCGAAGATATATATAAAAGCATGGTTAATCTAGACAGGAAAGACCTAGGCTTACTACCCCCAGCTGTTAGGTGGATATCTGACAACCAGCGGATAGCAGTATTCGAGAGACCACCAACTGTTCAATTTGTGGAAATTGCTTTTGATAAAAAAGATAATATCAATAGCAGTACGTCTGTACTATCCTTTAGTCTCCCTATACCGTGGACCATCTACTACGTCTTATTCGACGACTACAATAATCCGGTAACTGTTAGGGTTTACTGCAGAAACGAACCCCTATACTCTTGGGGCGATAAGGTTTACATGCTACCTATGCTAAACCTTTACTACGACTCCACCTTGTGTAACCCTATCTTTGAAAATTTTGAACCATGCGAAACGTTTGCAGACGGAATTCACGCCGCCTACAATATGGTATGGAATTCTGGCTGGAACCTAGACCTATCAGATACTATCGAATACAGTATGCGCACAGGTATCCCTTCCGCCTTATCAAGCGGTACGAGTATCAAGAATCATCTTAACTTTTTCAAAAGTTGGGAAAAACTATCTCTTCTTAACGTACTTGAAACTAGATGGTCGGACCCTAAGCGCAATACCTCTGGTGGCGATTTTGAAGTTGAAACTACTTTCAAAAATACCCTAGATGCATTCGTAAATGACGCAGGCCAGCACTCGGGTATGGACATCCGTGAAGCTATGGTCAAAATTGTAAATAGTTTTTCTGTTGCATAGTTTTAATAATAATATATAGGCTTTACTATAATATAGGTATATATTGTCATATAGTGAGGACTATTTTATGAGAACAGCAACATCAATCTCGAACCCAATTTTAAGTAGGGGTGAAGTAGCTAAGATACTAAATGTTACGCCGCTAACTATTGCTAATAGGGAACGATCTGGAAAATACCCAGAAGCAAAACGTGATTTAAATAACTACAGGATATACACTGTGAACGATGTACTAAACCTACAGCTACTGACCTATAAGTCCCTAGACCCAAAACCAGTCATATCGATACTATACGATAAAGGTTATAAAGATTCCAAGGAACTTGGCAGGATTATGGATACAGCGCTGTCAAAGAAAGTGGGTGTATGATGGAAGAGGAAGAAAAACAGAACGAATTTACCAAAAACTATAGTGAAGAACTAAGAAATGGTATATTTAACCTATCAGTTTCCATGTGTCAGCACCTATCCCAGTTTGTTCCTATGGAGCAAGCTAAAGAAGAAACAGCTAAATGGCTAGACTCTATATCAGCTGGCCTAAGAACAATTAGTAAAAACCCATTAGAAAGTAAGTGAAGTGATAGATCCAAACAATAACCTAAACCTTACATGCGGCGTTGTCGCAGATCCCGAAATGCCTACAGAGAACATCGCTAAGTTCCGAGTTGCCGTCGATTATGCTGGTTCCGAAAAGGGTTCAGATAATAGCACGGGGTACTTTGATGTTACCTATTATTTGAATAGCGATGAGAATAAGCGCAACTGTGAATTCGTTCGCAATCAAATCTCAAGTGGCAAGCTCTCCAAGGGTAGCCAGATTCGCTTGATAGGACGCCTTGTCCAGGAGCGTTGGTCCACAGACGACAAGAAGTCTTCAAAGGTAGTGATTGTGGCCGAAAATATTACATACGCCTCACGTAGCAAGCCAGAGGGTGCTGCCCCGGCGGCCACTAGCGCAGAGAGCGTAGCTCCTAGCTCATTCTGATGGACGAGGAAATCCAGCAAGACTTTGACGAAGATGAAGTTCTTCAGCTAGTCGAGCAGGCGTTAAGGGATAAGGGGGGCAATGCCTTCAGGGTATCTTCAAAAATCCCCTTATCCTTTGGTGACTCAGCGCTACTAGAGAAACTGGATTCAGTTTTAACTCCATACTTGAACAAAGCAGATGTTCAGATGGTGTTGCATGAGCTAAGGAGTTCTCAGCTCGATGATTTCGAAAAAGAACAAACTTTAGAACAGCTTCACATTGTCACTAAGAATTGCAGGAAATGCCCAGAAACACAACCTGGAGCTACTATACCATTTTGGAACGTAGCTGACCCAGATGTAGTCTTTATATCTGAAGTTCCAATGTCTGACCCAAACAGTTTGGATTACTTCACTAGGACTGCATCTGAGGCTGGTTTTACCTCTTCAAGAATATGCATGTCGTTTGTAAATAGATGCAGCAAAAAATCTAGAGTCAAACATACGATGGAAGAAATAGAAAACTGCATACCATACCTACTGAATGAGATACAGACACTTAAGCCTAAACTCATAGTAACTATGGGACTAGTAGCAACATGCTCTATACTTCCAGCTAAATTGCATATGAATGAAGAACGAGGTAAGATTATATGGCTTGGGCCTTGGCCTGTATTACCGACGTATTCTCCCGCCTACGTTTTACGCGGAAGCGGAAATCTGCCTTCCTTATTTGAACAAGATTTTGGAAGAGCATACAACTTTGTCTACGGTGAAAAATGATAGCTAATATTTCAAAGGAAGACTTTAAAGGCTTAGTAGCCAAAGACGTCAGGAGAGATTCTGACGATTTAGTTGAGGACTTGTCTAGCGACTTTAGGCTTTGGCTAGATGAGCTCAATGTTCTTTTGCGTGATGTTGAAATTCAACTAGCAGCGCAAAGGGGACGTATTTCTGAAAAGAAAGTAGAACTAGGCCCTCAGTGGAACAATAATGATTGGTACAAGTTTAAAGCAACAGAAGACAAATGGAAAGTTACAGCCTTAAGATTTAAAGCCTCTGTAGAGGAAAGAATAAGGTTCGTAAAAACTTTAAGAGCTAAAAAGAATATGTCAGCATCATGAGCAAAGTGGTGAAAGAAATACTAGCATCGCAGCGCTCGCTATTCGACGATGAAGAGTCTTTCACCCTTAGCTTGTATTATGCGTTAGACTTGGAAGACAAGTTTTACTTCTATACTGCGGCAATAAATGAAACTTTCATAGTTCAACTTATGGAGTTTTATATAAATTCCTTGGCTTATGTGGAGGTTTACGGTTTTGAAATGCACACGTCTACTCCAATCCACATACTGAAATTTCAACAACCCTTCAACGCGACATTTAGTACGGCGGCGATCTATTCAAACGGCGCGATTTGCATAGATCAGGTAAATGAAGGTATGATAATTCATGTTTGGATAGACAAGAAAACAGTAGAGCTTTATTCGATCCCAAAACCTGAAGACTTAAAGCAGGTTTGAGCAACGCCCTCTTAGCTCAGCTGGACTAGAGCAAGTGGTTTCTACCCACTAGGCCGGGGGTTCGAGTCCCTCAGGGGGCACAAAGAGAGTAAAATGAGTAAGAAGAGAAAAAGAAGATCTACCTACTTTACCAACTATAGAGATGACCACTGGTATTCAACCGCAGCACAATCCAATACCCAATCTTACCACTATGTGCAAGCTTCTACCGAAGATATAAGAAATATTGCGGAAGATATATTTGGTGACCGCTACGGACTTAAGGCTGGCGAAAATGGCTAAATATATTAAAATAGAAGAAGATGATGATTTTACATTTCTTCTCAATATGTTCGAAAGAGCTAGAGGAAGAATACGCAAAGAAATATCTGTACTAGATATCGAACAGTCGGCGACAGTGATGAGAATATATGACGCACTCCATGTAGCGGATTCTTCTCCCGCACAAGAGGACGCAGTTGCTGAAGGCTCTAAAGAAATCCCGAAGGCAAAAAATAGACCGACCAAAGCCCCTAAGAACCCTAACAGCGTCAAAGTTGCTAGGCCTAAGTCGGACCTATGTCGCGATCACCCCTACTATGGTGCCGTTAAAGTGCCTAGACATGACTGCGAAGGCTGTTGGGCAGCGTACAAAAAAATGAATCCAAGCTTATATACGCTAAAGCGTAGGCAGTTTGAGAGAAAGAACTCTAAGGAGGCGTCTTGACCAGTGACGTTAATAGTAACGCGATAGAAGCCAAAGTGATCTCCGCAAGTCAGGGCAGTAAGCCTGAAGAATTAGCTCTGCTAGATAGTAGACTGAAACGACTTGAATCAATTCTTATGAATTTCCTTAAAGGAAAATCTAATAAAGATCTTTCAAAAATCTTTGACATTTCCGAAAAAGAAGTTAGAGAAATCAAAGCCATATCTTCGGATTTGTAGTAAGGTAATTGAAAGTTAGTAAATAAAACTACATATCAGGTATGGGACCTAACCATATCCGACTCCCGTAGTTTAAGATAGAGCACCTACATAATGTAGGGGTGAAGGTGTAAACCCTTCCGGGAGTACTGTATCTATATTAAAGGAAAAAATGGGTAAAGGCAGAAGCGGAAAAACAACAACAACAAGAAAAACTGACATCGGTAATACGGTTCAGATACTAAATATGAGTGACGAACCCATGTATTGCACCCAAACCCATCGACTCCTCCCTAAGAGGGGCTTTGCGTGGCAATATAAAGATATGATGTTCCTCAATAAAACTGCAGCTCTAGACTATGACTACAAAATGAACCCACCAGCAGAGGACGAAGAAGACTGATGGAGCAATTCGAGGGTGAGCAAGAATACACTCTTAATCTGAACTATATGGAAGCATGCTACCTTAATGCTGCGGTTGTCGAGTTCTTTCACGGTATGCGTCATGCATGTGAGGCGGACACGCCAGTTCCCCATAACGATGAGAGATACATTCTTAGCAAAAACCTTTGGAATAAAGTAGAAAAAATTATACCAGTCATGGATTATAAATAGGCCTATTGGATTACTTCCGGGTTCGATTCCCGGAAGGCCTCTTAGCCATTGCGTTTAGTGGTAACGCAAGTGGCTTGGCTGGCACCTAGTGTTGGGGGTGCCAGCCTCTTTCTTATTAAGGAAAATTATATTATGTTATTTTTTAGAAATGACCCAAAAAAAGATAGCTCAGAATGTATCCCCAAGTATGCTTACGTCAATAGCTTAAAGCAAGATGGCAACCTCTACCCTTGTAGGGTAGGGGAAATAGCTATTGATGATATTGTTTTTGATATATACTTTTTGAAAATAACAAGTAAAGTTGTGGTTCCCGGCAATAAGGTCGGATACCAATTGGAAGCAGTTGATTTTCTAGGAGATATTTTTCATGCCTTTGCCTGGGAAACAGATGAATTATATACTGTAAACCCAGATTTTGAAGATGATTTACGCTTATACCTAGAAGAAACGTATGCCTGCAAAACTACTAGCAAATGAATAGGTAAAAAATGGCAAGGCTAAAGTTACCAAAGCCAGTAAAACATAAGATTCCACCTCAAAGAATCTATCTCTACTCCTCCAAAGTAGATATGACCGAAGAAGGGCTTAACGCACTAAAAGAATACGTTGCGAGCCAAAGCAATAGCAACGAGTATGATATTAATATAACCTTAGAAAATGGGGAAAAGCTTTATGACTATAAGGTTATCAGCCCTGAGAATAGTCATGGAGCTAACTTAATTTCTTCTCGCTGCACTAGCGGCAAACATGCCCCAGTTATAGACATAGACGTCCCCATGTATGTAGTGCCTTCCTCAAAGCTTGGACATGGTCATCTCTATATAGACAAAGAGATCACCTGGGCCCAGTATACTAGGATCCTTAAGGCCCTAGCTTCAGCCGGTATCGTTGAGGAAGGCTACTTAGAGGCTTCTATGGAGAGAGGTTTTACGGCAGTAAGGCCCATAGGCGTAACGAAGCAAGGCGCCCCTAGGGGGGTAGATGTGCTCAAGGAAAATGCTAAGTTACGCAAAAAAGTCTATGATAAAGATATAGAAATAGACCACCTTCTCAAGGAATTGGAAAACGGGACCCCAAACGCCATTCTAGAAGAAGTAGCTAGGCTAAGGGCAGAACTAAAAAACGCTAAGCGTGAAACAGAAAAATATAGAGAACATTCGCTAATCACCAGTACAGCATTGACGAAAATCCAAAATGCTAACGCAGAACTACGTGACACAATCAGAGATATGGAAGTCGTGGCCGAAAACAAAGTAGTAGCAGATAATCCGGGCATTTATAAGACTATCTGGACGTAGTTCAATCCACCATTAGCTTTGCCTTGCCGCAGTATGCTAATCTTATAGTTGAATATTTTTATAACTTGTGATATTATATTTGATAAAACAAACGTTGAAGTAAATGGAGCTATCATGGGTCACCTCTATAAATCTACAATAGTTATTTATTCTGATAAAGACTGGTCCGATAAGGACGTTACTGAGCTAGTGGTTGACTTGGACAACCTTGAATCCAACTCATCCATATGTCACCTTTGGACAGTTGTGGAAGTTGACAAGGACGAACTAGCTAAAGAAGATTTTTCTGAGGAAATTCTTAATTTCTTCGAAATTGATGAAAGCTACTTTGACATAGAAAGTGGCCGTGTATACGGAAGCCCTTTCAGTGAAGAAGACTATGAGTTCTACCCTGAACCTTGACTAAATGCCTATCGGAGAACTTTGTTGGCCAAAACATGCGCCAATATGCTAGTATATAATTACCCCTAATATACTATAGTAAGGTACCGGTATGGATGCAGAAACAACTTGGACTTGGGTGCTATTCGTCTTTGAGATTTTTGGCATAACTGGTACCTTTTTTGTCGGAAAAAAGTACTGGTGGGGATGGCTGATTATCCTTTTACACTCTATTCCTTGGTTTATCTATAGCTTTATTTACGGCAAGCCGGGATTTATAGCTATGTCGCTTATGTGGTGGGCTATGAACTACTACAACATGAGAACATGGCGCGCCGAATCAAAGTAATTCTCTTTGTCTTTTTTTAAAAAGGCGTACGCGTTTTTTAGTTTGGTGCTTTAGATCACAGATTTTATTAGTGCCTTAGATCACAGGTTTTTAACTAGGGTTTTAGATCACAGCGCAATATCCTTCTAAGGATTTAGCTAATAATATATGACAAAAATACAATAAACTCCTACAAGGAATGATATAATACATCTATGAATTCAGAAAATTACCCAATCATAATAGGCCTTTGCGGAAGGGCAGGTACCGGAAAAACCAGTGTCGCCAACGCTATTGTGCCGTCGCACGCAGTTAAATTTGACCACGAAAATGGTGTGGTATGGGATCACAGCTTCTTTGCTATGCCGCTTTACGAAATGGCATCAATCAAGAGAATGACTAAGGGCGACAAGGAAGAAGATAGGGTACTCTTCCAGCTGCACGATGTTCTTTTTGATCTTTTTGGCGGTAGTCCACTATACGGCGCTCCTTCTTACGACCAGTTTGTGAATCTCACTAAAGAGATTGCCGAGATACCCATGCCGGTAGATGAGGATATGAAGCCGAGAATGTTCTTACAGAAGGCCGGCGAACTGTGTCGGAGAGAGTACGAAAACTGCTTCACTCAATGGGCTAAGAAGAAAGCCTACCAAAGGTCTGCTACTATCCTGTCAGACAAAGATGAGGCAAACGAAAACATTGACCGCTACGTATGTATTATATCTGACGTAAGATATGAGAACGAAGCTGAAATGATTAAGTCTCTTCCTGGCGGAATTCTTATAAGGTTTGATGCGTCTAACGACATAAGGATGAACAGGCTACAGAAGAGGGACGGCTATACTATGCCCGATAGTGAGCTGAACCACAAGTCCGAACAAGTGGAATTAATCAGGGAAGAAATTATAGATTGCGTTATCAACACTGATAATATGTCTATATCAGAACAAGCAAAAGCCTCATTAAACGTAATCAGGAAAGAGATTAGTAGGATCAATGCCTAATATATCAAAAAGCGCAAAAGAACAAACAGAAGATTCACCAATTGGAAGTGCCGTAGAGCAGGCATTAGCGAACATATCCATTACTACCACACCAGTTTTTATATGTGGAGTAAATAGAAAAGCAAACATAGGTAACTTTGAGAACATTGATATCTATTCGGGCTTAGCCCTGCCATTGGATGGTGAGTCAATTACCGACATAGAATCACTCAGAGATGCTATTACAAAAGCAGCCGAACTAGGCTTCGCTATAACTTCTAGCGAGACTTTCCAGCGGTATATTATAGTAAAAGACGCCCAAAATGAGGGAAGAGCCTAAAACTCGTTTTTATTTCTCTTCTTCATCTCACTGTCGTAATAATCGTGAGCTGGACGTCGTCTTTGCATCTCGTCCCAAATAGAATCATTCTTATCACTTATGAGCCCTATCTTATCGGATAGGGCTTTATGTGCATCGCGCGAATTTTTATCTGTCCTAGTCAGGTCTAATCTCATCAAGTCAACATCTGACTTTATATGGTTAACATCATTTTTTAAGTCTTTAAAGTTGTTATCTAAGCGGTCTATAGCGTCTCTGAACGAAGAACCGCCATTATTCTTGAATTCAGCCTTAATTGGTTCCACTTCACCAACGATAAGGTCTCTTACCTCATCTCTAAACCTACTGCTTAACCATTTTATTAGACCGTAACCTGCGCCAACAAATAGTACGATTGGCCATAGTGTAGAGAGATCACTGGCAATTGTTTCTAGCCACTGCGGCAATTCAGCAAATACGTTAGAGAGCATTGGGTTCGCCTTTCCGCTTGAACGATATGTTTATTAGTAATAATGTATTTTTATTCCGAACAAAGAATATAAAAATAAGACCCCTGTTAAGAGGCCTTATTCCGCATAGATATATAGAATTAAGTTAGTTTATATAAGCTCTAGGAAAGCAATGCCTTCCAAGTCTGTGGGCCTACTATGCCATCAGACTCAAGTCCACGGTCCGATTGGAATCTGCGCACCATATTATCGGTTGCTGGACCGAATACGCCATCAGCCACGAGCCGGTAACCGATCCCATTGAGACCACCTTGAAGTATCTTCACTGCTCCACCACTTGAGCCCTGACGAAGGACCTGCTTAGTTGCTTCATCTAGTGCGGCAAAGAATTGGTTATCTGGAGCTGTCTCCTGTACGGCAGGGAGGTTACTTAGGAATACGAATAGGTTGTGTGTCGCCTCTTCCGTCTGAGGGCCCCATACCCCGTCTGGTGGTAGACTTAGGTTAGTCTGCCATTGGCTCACTGCTGAGGCGGTCTGAGGGCCGTATATGCCGTCCTGAGTGACTCCTACAACCTTCTGGATCTCGCTGACCTTATCGCCGCTGGATCCGAGGTGCCAAACCGACTGTGGAGGCACAGGGACTGGTTGCGTAGGGGTGGGCGGTGCAACTGGGGCTGCTCCGCTATGGCGCCCAATAGCCTGGAGGAGTAACGAATCGAAGACCCAGCGGTCTTCTCGGCGGCTCCACGCATCGCTACGGTCTTGAGGCTGGACATCACCATGGTGAGCGAGTCCTGGTCGGTTCTTTACCTCTTCGCCAATGAACTGTGAAGCCGATGCAATATCGATATTATTGCGCTGCCAGAAAGCAACGATTTCAGCACCCATTCGGTCAATTTCTGCCTGCGTGTCTGGGCTATTGCCATCAAGATCAGATGACCTTGCCCCAATTGCGATCATCCAGCATCGGCTGTTATAGCCAGAAGCTGCCACACCAAAAGCAGTGTAGTCATCTGGCATCATCGCTACGGATGAATCGACGTCAACTATCATGTGATAGCTGCCCGGATCGGAACGCCTCGATATAAATCCTGCAGTGTTCTCTGCAGCGCTGTAGCCACCAGATCCCTCTGTGGTGTGAATAACTACGCCACCACTTAGGCCACTATTCCTTGATGGGTAAAACTGTTGTGTTGCGGGTGGGTTGTTTAATAAATAAAATTCCATTTTTTCCTTTTCTAAATTTAGTAGATATTAAGTTTTAATGATGTAGTTGACGAGCATAAACGGTGGAAGGATATTGTGATAGTCATCCCCACCGGTTAAACCGGTATTCCCCGATATCGTGTGACCATGGCTGGTCCCAGCATTGGTGAGTACGCGAGTAGTCGCACTGGCACCCGAAGCGATTAGGGCTTGATAATCACCACCGGCTGCCACCCCATTATTGCCAATACCAAGTGCATCATATTTGCCAGCGGTATGTGTGTGTGTTGAATCGGTTGAGTTTGCAAGCGTTCCATTATCGTGAAGATGACTTGGCATTTCAGAAGTAATAAGAAGATGCTTCTCTTCACCTGATTTGGCACCAATAGCATTGGGAATAGTGAGAATACCAGCGTCAGTACCATTGATGTTGTCAAGGCCCATGGGGGTTCGACCACGCATATCGGGTAGCAAAAAGTTTGTTGTAGATGCTGCTGGAATGCCGTAAGGGGCAAGGTAAACCGTATGAGTGCCACTTCCAGCAGTACTGGTAGTTATGGCAGTGCCTGTTGTAAATGAGGCTGCTGCATTTGATACGGTGGTCGTAGCCGTTCTACCTGTTGACAATCTAAAGTTATTGGCATCAATCAACTTAACGTAATAAGTAGTATTGATTGATAAGCCGGTGGGTAATGCGCCAGTCGTGGTGAGGTAGACGGCATCACCCTCAACTAGCCCGTGAGATGGTTTGTTGACTATGGCAGAAGCGCCATTAGCAATGCTGGTTACTGCACCCTTAGATACTGCAAGGGTTGCCCACAGGTTAGCGTAAGTAGTTCTACTTACAGATGAACCATCACAGAAAAGCCAGCCAGATGGTGCAGATAATCCTGCGTAGGGCGAAATAAGACCAGGCGGAGAACTATCGCCAGTCGGTCCGACTATGCCGGAGGCGGTTAACCCCCACGCAGTGCCATCCCACTGCCAGGTTCTGGTGCCCGAGGTATGTGTTTGATTTACGCTTGGTGAGTTAGGGAAATCTAAAGCCACTTATAAAATCCTATCAAGAGAAACTGCTTTTGTTTTTTCTGGGTAAGAAGTCTTTTTCTTTACACTTACAGTCATGCCCAAGCATGCAATCAAATGGTTTATTGCTGCGCTCCCTGTGGTGGTAATGCCCACAGTTTATACAAAAGTCTCTTCCGAAAGAAATATCATTTATCATAGTAATCTCCATATCATTATTTCACCGGCCAACAAGGTCATCTTCCATCAAAATTTCCATCAACTTTAAACGAATCTTGTTGAAATGTTCTCTTACTGTATTAGGGTGTTCTGTTATTCTTTGGGCTATTTCACTAGATTTATATCCATCAACAAATCGCCATTTTACCAGCTGGCGCTCCTGAATGGTTAACCTATCAAATGGGAATATAGTTGTATCACCAGCCACCCAAAACTCATCTATTACTTCAGGACCAAAAAGATCTTCTACGGAAGGTTCCGGAGGTGCAGTAAAGCCCTGTGGCTTATCCTCGGAATCTGAATCCCCAAAATCATCATCGCTTATCAATGGAAATGTTTTTCTACCAAGCTGATCAATTAAGAAAACCTTTACATGCTTACTTAAGATGAAATAAAAGTAGCTGTATATGTATCCGCTAAATGGAACATAACCGCCAGCTTTTGATTCAGTCCTCTTATAGTTCATCAGGCATTGAAGGAATGCTAAGTTGACAGTCTGGCGAGTATCCTCTTCATCTCCGTACCTCTCCACCATGTATCTTATGCCTTGCATGGTTTCCTGAACTTTAGCTGAACCTGTCGAGTTAAGCTTATTTCTCTTTAGGTAAAAGCCTACAGTTTTATCTGGAACAAATAAGTTTATGAATTGTCTTATATCGTAATCAGAGAGCTTGTACCTACCATAGTGGAGTAAGTTTACGTATTTATTAAGGAATGGTTCAAAGATTTTGAGAAGTTCAATCTGAGAAAAACCATCACCAGCTTTAGCTTTCGATATTAATCCTTGTATCTCTTCTTCAGATAGAATATAGTACTGGCTTGATACATCTTTTTTTATTTTAGACTTAGTTCTAGGCATAATCCTCTATCTTATCCAGTTAGGTAGGTGTGCGTACGCTTCCGCTATATCATCATAATAGGCGTATACTGGCACACCGAAATCTTTAAAAAACTTTGTACTATCTACTTTATCATTTTTAGTTATTGCTTGCAGCTTTTGGAATTCTTCTGGATAGTATTTCTTAAACCTCTTAATCTTAGTTTTATCAACTGACGACATGTAGCCCTTTACTTCTATCCACACTTGCTCTTTTTCTAGCCATATGTCTGGTATGTATCCTTTTGTCCCGCGCTTAACTTCTTCAAAATAGAATGATTTTGGTTCGTAATCCCACTTAATCTTTTTTTCGTTGAGCCATAGAAGAACATTGTTCTCCCATCCACTACGCACCGAAACTCCTAGGCATGGCTTGTAGCCGCCTCTAAACTTATTCATTGGGGTACCACCAGTTTGCTTGACTAGTTTATCTCTTTTAAGTTCTTTTGCCTTATCTTGAATTAAAATTTTCTCTATAGAACTATCTCTACCAGGAAGATTGTAATCAAGATACAAGTCATACAGGACCCCGGGCATTAGCTTGAATGATTTGCAAATCTCTTCGAAACTTAGATCAGAGGATATCTTACTTTCAATTTCTTGTCGTGTTGGGTAAAAAAGAACCGAGTATAAATCTTCGCATTCTTGAGAGCAGAATAACTTTTTTTGCTTCTTATACAGTGAATACCTAACCCTGTACAGTCTCCTACATTCGGCGTACCTACAGACCCGATGAACCTTTTGGTTACCCGAGACCTGCGAGTGGCAGCCTAGAGAGAAACTTCTCTCACGAATTGACTTGTCTGTTTTCCCTAAGTATAATGACAACTCCTCGTAAGAAAGCCTAGATGCGTTCTCTAAGAGGAAAGTATCTTCTACGGGGGACCAATTTTCTCCCATGAAACTCCTATCAATACAATTCTATAGGAAAAAACAAAAAAAATCAACAAAAGTTGAAATCACAAGAACAGAATGGTAATCTACCCCACATGAACACATTAAACGAAAAACTCATCCAGTCAGTAAAAGACAGCATCTTCTGTGAACTAGTAGACTATGGAACCCCAGCCGGGGAAGCCTACGAACTCTCACACGTAGACATTGACCCAGTCGAAGTTATGGAAAGCGTAAGCTTTGAAGGAGCATCCTTCTAACGACGATTTCTTTTTGCTCCAACGTGACATACCCCATTCTGGGCGTAATCACAAAACGAGCAGATAAAAGAATTAGGGGTGTAAGAGAAGTTGTTCTTATTGATCAACTTATCGATAAGCCCTATTATAAGAACCTCTATCTCAAAAAGGTCATCATCTGTAAAGAGATGGCCTTTTTGCTTGCCCGAACGCAAATAGTAAAGTGAAGCATGAATTTGCTTATCTGGGTATGCCTTCTTCATGGCTAAAGCATATATGCCGAGTTGTATATTTTTATGTATGTTCTTTTGTGCTTCTTCGCGCTTGCCAGACTTGTAATCGACAATATAAAGGGTATCGCCCACAATATCTACACGGTCAATGTAACCGTTTACTAGCGCATTTCCTATGACTATAGAAAAGCCACGTTCCTTGTCTTCTATCTCAAACGATTCACCATCGTGCCTATCGAGAAACTGCATCAGCATATTCTCTCCATCGATCAATAGATTTTCTGGGATTTCAGATTTAGGATCGTAATTAGGTATTTGATTGTGGTATTCCTGTACGAAGGATTCTAGATCCTCTCTACCAATAGCTTTATCTGGTTCCAACTTTTCTTCTAATACCTTATGTATTATATTGCCCAATGTTGCCGCAGGTCCGAAAATTTGCGGCTCCTTAAGAATATACGAGAAAAAGTACTTAGCCTCGCACATGCTTAATGTATTGAGCCTAGAGTAGCTAACCGGTATTAATGATAGCTTTTCCAGATCCGATAGTTCCTCTACCGATCTAACCTTCATTCTATAACATCTCCAAGCAGGTATGACAGAACAGCTTCATTCCTTCTAAGTGTATCCAGCAGCGTTGGTGATACTGTTGCTATAAACTGCTCTTCTTCTTTTTCTTCAAAAGAGGAATTTATTCCCGTGGCTTCACAAATAGTATGCATTATCTCATGCAATAAGACCTCAGAACGCATATCTTCATTGAGATCAGGATCTATATAGATACATTGCTCGTGAGTAGATGTAAAACCAATAGCCTCTAGACACTCAAACTTTACTTTTGCTGCATCCATCGATACTTTGTCACCCTTAATTTGAAACGTGTAAGGTCCAACAGTTACCTCTTTAGGCATCTTCCGGTAAGCCATCATCATCTCCCTCGTGTAGGTCTACTATGCAATTGTTTACCTTGTCCCAAAAAAGACCTTCACCAATAGGTATTAGGCCTGTTTCGCCAATCTCCATGAAGTCATCTTCAATGTTCATTTTGACTCAATTCTTCTAGTAGGGCAGACAACAGTTCGTTAAGGTCTGCCAAATCGTCACTATCAACAAATATGCCAGCTTGACCAGCCTGCACCCAGTACTCTACATGGCCAGTTTTATAAGTTCTTGACTCAATTGTAATCCTATTGTTCTGGTACAATTCTTTTATCATCAAATTATTCTCCCAGAATTAGACCAGTCCTGTGCGCTACTGCCGTCATCAAATGTGACCGCATCCCAGGTGGGATCATCCCTAATCTCCCTCTGCTCGCTAAGATAGGATTCGTAATCCCTTTCGTCTTCCGTTTTGCCCTCGTGAGTAACCTTGCCTTTGAAGGGGTCATTCGGCATTCTTACCTGATACATCTTACCCTCTTTATTGACCAGCTGGAGAATACCCTCCGCACACCTACACAAATCGTCAACATGAGGCACTTTTTGCCCATATTCATCGACCCTACCGCTACAGCTTCGGCATTCGGGTCTAGTTCCCTTATTGGAACACCTGCCGCATGATCCGCATGTCTTCCAGCAGCTCTTTGCGAAAGGGTCTCTATAAGTCCCTTTCGGCGCTAAATACTCCATCAAAGCTCTCTTTCAAGTTCGAAAATCTGTATTATCTGTTGCAGCTCTTCTTCAATCCTGTCGGAAGTGCTGTTGTTGAACTTCATAGTCATTGTGTTGCTACCATCAGGAAACTCTAAATAAACGGGAGAATCACCAGACACATTGGATATTATACCATAAATCTTCGATACCTGACCATAGGAAGGTTTATGAGCGGCCTTCAACCTGATTGGTTTACCCCCATGCAATATAGATATATCGAGTTTTTCTATATCTGTTAATAATATCTTAATAATTAGGTTTTCCTCATCACCCTCAAACGCTACGTTCCCCGATACTGTCACCAGAGACCCCGACTCTATATCGTGCTCGCTTATCTTTGATGAGTACTTAGGAAAAACAACCACTTCGGCTGTAGTCGTTACGTCATCTACCTGTAAACGGTACATCTGTTTATTGGCTTTAGTGATTATTGACTGCTTCTTTGCTACGATTCCGCCTATGGTGACTAGTTCTCCTTCTGAGACATTTTTCAAGTCTTCGATCTCACACGAAATCTTTGGTGTAATAAAATCCCAGATACCAAGCAATGGGTGGTCTGTCACGTATAGGCCTAACTCATCCTTTTCCATCTCAAGAATGTTAAGCTTATCTGAACGATTTATTTTTTTGCTACCAGGAGATAGTTCATCGAAAGCTCCCGACTTGATCAGGTGCTCTAGGGTAGCCCTATTAATAACCCCGGACTCGCAAGTCCTTAAGAATTCCCATATATTAGATGATCCCCTATTGGCTAGCATCTCCTGCACCTTTGACTCTCCAATGCCATCTATAGCGGAAAAGCCAAAGATAATTTCATCCTCATCCGATATAGTGAAGTCCGAAGATGAATCTTTCATAGAGGGAGGCAAGACGTTAATGGACATTTTCCTGCACTCGTTGAGGTATGGGGATAGCTTGTCCTTATTCGTGGCCACAGAGGTCAGTAGAGCTGTCATATACTCCAACGGGTAGTAGTACTTGAGCCAAGCTGTAATGTAAGACAGCACAGCATAGGATGCTGCGTGAGCTTTATTGAAGCCATACCCTGCAAAATACTCTATATCGGAATATATCTTATTCGCAAGATGACTATCTACATCGCTATGCTTTTTGCAGCCGTCTACAAACTTATCCCTAAATAGATGTACCTTGTCCATCTGCTTCTTACCTATGACCTTACGCAGGTCGTCGGCTTCCGAAGCACTAAAGTTGGCTAAGACCCTAGCAACATTTATAACATCCTCCTGATAGAGCATTACCCCACGAGACTTCTGGAGAACATCCTCTAGCTTAGGGTGGGGAACCTGGGAATTTTTTCGGCCGTGCTTCCTGTCGATATATATCTTATCCATACCAGAACCTAGGGGCCCCGGTCTGTAGAGGGATATGAGACCCATTATATCTTCGATCCTATCTGGGCGCATAGATAGCATCATGTCTCTCATGCCCCTAGATTCAACCTGGAATATACCCATAGAATTACCTTTACTAAGATATTTGTACACGCCTTCGTCGTCCAGTGGTAGGTTGTAGCAATCTACAGATGTACCATGCCTTTCGTTGATTAGCTTTTCGGCCATATCAACAACACCTAGGTTTCTTAAGCCTAGGAAGTCAATCTTAAGTAGTCCGTTTTGCTCTACGCGATTCATGTCCCATTGGGTAACAACTGGAGCATTTTCTCCTTTTTGCATAACTGGTATGTATTCGATCAAAGGTTTTCTAGAGATCACTACTCCAGCAGCGTGTATTCCGGTTTGCCTGTGTATGCCCTCTATGCCTTTTGCTGTATCCATGATAATCTTAGCGTCTGGATCTGATTCATACTTTTTCAGCATCTCGGGTGACTTAAGCGCTTCATCAAGGGATTTTGCTACGCCCAGAACATCAGGAGGAACAAGCTTAGCCAAGTCGTCCCCCACCTTGTACTCGTAGCCAAGTACTCTAGTGGTGTCTCTAATTGCACTCCTAGCTCCGACAGTACCAAATGTGCAGATGTGCGCCACGTGGTCATTGCCGTAACGGTTTCTTACATACTCTATGACCTTGTCTCTGTACCTGTCATCAAAATCTAAGTCGATATCAGGCATCGACTTTCTTCCTTCTACTAGAAATCTCTCGAAGAGCAATCCGAACTTTAGCGGATCTAAATTTGTAATCTCCAATGCATAGGAAAGGATTGAGCCGGCCGCAGATCCCCTACCCCAACCAACCCGTATATCGTTTTCCTTAGCCCACCTAACGATGTCGGAAACCACGAGAAAGTAGTGAGGGAACCCCATTCTATTTACAACCCCGAGCTCGTGAGTTGTCCTAGCTATTACTTCACTTGGGATAGGGTCACCATACCTATTTCTAATGCCATCCCAGACCAACTCTTCCAGGTGGTCTTCGACGGAAATATCTTTGGGGACATCTGGGAACTCGGGGAAATGGAATTCATTAAACTCCAACTCTATGTTCACCATTTCGGCGACAAGCAGTGTGTTTTCTAACCATTCCGGCTCGAATGTAGATTCCATTTCCGCATAGGACTTGAGATAAAACTCATCCCCACTAAACCTGAACCTATTTTCTTGGTCCATCAAAGACTTAGTTCCAGAACAAAGCATTACGTCATGGTAGTGGGCATCGGCTTTGTTGACGTAGTGGCAGTCACCTGTAACTACCACTTTAGCCCCTATAGCTTTAGCGATTTCTAACGTCTGCTGCTTTACGCTCTTCTGCTCTGCCAGCCCATGGTCTTGTATCTCTACAAAGTAATTTTCTTTACCGACAATGTCTTGCATAGTCGATGCGTGCTTTAACGCCTTAGCATAATCGCCACGCAGCAAAGCTTGCTGCAACTCGCCGTTTAGGCAGCCCGATAAGACTATGAGACCATCGCTATACTGTGACACCAGTTGGTGGTCAATCCTAGGTTTTACATAGAAACCTTCGGTGTAAGCCTTAGAAGATAACTTAATTAAGTTCTTGTAACCCACTTTGTTACTAGCTAGAACCGTTAAGTGGTATGGGCCTCTTTGGTCCCACTCGTTCTGTGCTGGTCCAGACCTCTCTTCCGGGTCCCTATCGAACCTAGATTTCCTAGCCTGATATGCCTCAAGCCCCAATATGGGCTTAATATCCACCTTCTTGCAAGCCTCGTAGAAATCTAACCAGCCATGCACGTTGCCATGATCTGTTTGGGCTAATGCGGTCATGCCCAATTCTGCTGCACGCTCCGCATACTTATCAACCTTACCGTGCCCATCCAACATTGAGAATGTCGTATGGACGTGTAGGTTACACCAGTTTTTCACTTGCTCTCTCTTTATGTTGGGTCTTCTATCCCTATAGTGCCACCATCGGTCTTCCGCCTATCTACGGAATACCAACCGGAGCCTTTTAATACTGATCCAGCAAAAGCGTAGATCCTTTTCATTTCCAAACTTGTTCCAGAGCAATCACAAGCTGGGCTTGGTGAGTTGACGGTGGATTCTTCTATCTTACCACATTTTATGCACTTAAAGTCATATTTCGGCATTAGTCGACCACCGGTATTCCTCTCTGTCTTTGCGCCTTATCTATTTCCTTCTTTGCTTTTCTTGAGTCCATAACTGCAACGACACCGCCGCAAACGGGACAGGCAGGGGGTTTTCCCCCTTGAGCAAATGGGCTATTCATCATCCATTTATCGGACACTTTGTTTCTACAGTCTGTACAAAAACCATGTATATAATCTTCTTGTTGAGCCATCAATCTGCGGCCTTTCTATAAGCGAACCGTATAGGAGACGGGGAAGATTCCTCGTCAGTTTCTATGAATGAGTCCCCTACTTTAACCCATTTCTTTTTTTTCTCTAAATCGCAGTTTCCACACCCAATACCTACAGAGTTGGCCCTTTCGCACGTATAGGGTCTACCACCAATACCTATCTCTCTCCTCTTGATCCAATCGTCTATGTGTGCTTGGGACTTCTCGAAGTTGTAATCAGAGCAGTTTTTCAGTATCTCGTGCAAGTAGAACAGTGCATCATCTGAGTATGTTAGTAATGAACAGAGGAATAATCTCTCTTCATGCTCAAGGTGTTTTTCTTTTTCCGCCTTTCCCCAAATCCTCATTATTGATGGGCAGCTGTCAAAAAGCCTATGTGGATCAAACATCTTTTCTTGCTCAATCGTCTTAAGGACGGACGTTCCCTGCTTCCTAAATCTTTCAAGCAGATACTCCTGCGTATATTTGTTTCCTTGCTTTTCTTCTTCCCGCTTATATATGAAGTTCCTATACCACTCATTAGACTTCAGGCTGAACTCTTGCTCCGGCACCTGGATTGGCCTAGGCTCCTGGCAGTATTTCTTTATGTCTGAAAGACTTCCAAATATTAAGCCTTCGTCCGAGGACAAATCGTTTTTGTATAGTCCCGTTTTTTGATGCATAGATCCAGGCAATCTCCACATCCGCCTTAGATCGTATACAGCAAAATCAATTGTCTCTAAACTCATCTCAGACTTAAGGTGATTAGCTATGTACCTAAAAACTTCATGTAGTGAGTTGCTCGGCGTGATACCTAGGGTTAGCGCTTCCAGCTCTATGTGAAAACCCTTAAACCCAGTGAAGTATACCCTGATGGAATTTTCGGGCATAAACTCCTTAAAGTAAGAGTAAAGATTCTTAACCTCAGTGTGAGAAGCATCAAGATCGGAAGAATCTAAGTCAAAGTACAAGGAGCCTAGTCTTATGCTATTGTCTATACTTGGTTTGTTATATTGGAATACGGACGTGTATATACCCTGGTTTTCATGAAGCTCTGAATACTCGTGCATATTATTGAACTCATAGAAAACAGGTTTGTCGTTTTTCTTATCTCTAATAACTCTACTCAGATTCGCAACATACCTGGCGACCTCTACGTATTTCCATTGGTTAGTGTACTTATCTCCCGAATCAGGAAGTCTCATCTATTGCCACGCTACCCTGTTCTTCGTTGATGTTAAATAAAACTTGCTTTTTCAGCTTAAACATTTCCTTGTGTGACCTGTAATAAGATCCTTGGTTAAATATTAATTGGAAATTATTAATAAGCCAATTTCTTTTTTCAAGACGTTCGTTTTCTATACTCAAAATAGCCTCTTGCTAGATCTAGCCACTTACCGGACAACTTGCACCCTGGGCATTTAAAATAATAAAAGCTTCTGCTGTT
>Ga0114976_10000057_pt1 | contig 55969 bp, 53 predicted proteins | sample S_130805_EF_Meta_FD_87319 | JGI IMG/M metagenome (GOLD analysis project Ga0114976, IMG submission 87319) | Freshwater microbial communities from Lake Simoncouche, Canada to study carbon cycling - S_130805_EF_MetaG | ecosystem: Environmental > Aquatic > Freshwater > Lake | place: Lake... | reverse complement strand
TCAGGTAGAAGGCCGCGACCCTGACATCCCGTACATGTGCCTACGTTGCGCTGACCCTTCCCTTGGCAGGGGTGACAAGGCCCCTGACTGAGCATCTGGATCGGTCCCATATTGATCATCTGTCTGACCTGTCCCTGCCCACCGCAATCATTACATGGGGTCGTTGATGCTGCACCAGACCCCTTGCAGATCTTACAAAAAGAGTGACGCCCAAGTTTAACAGACAGTGTTCGACCACTGTAATAGTCTGAAATTCTCAGGGGTAGATCTTGAGTTTTTCCAGGCGCCTTACCCTCTTGACGTCTTGCCTGGCGCATCCCCCCAGTGCCCATAGGGCCACCAGGTCCCCCAGGGAACATACCGCCGAACATCCCACCGAACATTTCTGACATTGGGAATGGCATACCACCAGCTCCAAAGGGACCTCCAGGACCCCCCTGTCCTTGCTCTGATATACTACCCGTCATATCGTACATCTTGCGACGCCCTTCATCGCTCAGCACCTCGTGTGCCTGACTCAGCTCCTTAAACTTCTCTGGATCACCACCCTTATCTGGATGATGTTCCTTAGCGAGCTGCTTGTAAGCTGATCTGATTTCTTGAGCCTCAGCTGTCTTAGATACGCCTAGAACTGAGTATAGATCGCGCTCCATCTTCTTTTGAAGATTGGATAAATGTTTAGGTCTGTTGTGCCTGGGCACTCTACCGACTAGTGCGTAGATGGTCTAAGAAGAGTCTCATAAACAAAATCAGATGACATCTGCAATTAAAAGATTAGATACAACCCTTGTTGGGATGGATGCAATTGTAAGTCAACTAGAAGCATGTATTGAAAATCCTCCTCATCTTTTTCTAGTAGGCTTTCCTGGGACGGGTAAGACGACCTTAGCAAAAGAGTTCATCTCAGCCTATTTTAGACATAATAAGGTAAGTAAGGAAGAGGAAAAGGACTATTGTTACGAGATATCATCACACCAGGACAGAGGAATTCACACCTTCAGACAGATATTAAATGACCATGTGAGGTGGATTGCACCTAGGAAGGGCGTCTACCGCTGGATCATCATTGATGATTGTGATACCCTGCCGGCTATTTCTCAACAGGCTCTCAGAAGGCCTATGGAGACATATGACCATATTACACGTTTCTTATTCATCAGTCAGAATCAGGAATCACTAGTTAGCCCACTTCAATCTAGGTGTCATATTATATTAATTGAACCCTCTAATGAACGTAGCCTGTATGACAAAATTATTGAGAGAGAGGGTCTGAAAAAGACAGATCTGACTATGGAGGCCTATGATGAACTTCTTTCATTATCTACGTGTTCGCTAATGAAGTTTCAAAGTATGATCAAAATGCTACATACTTTAAAAATATCTGATGGAACTAAGTTAATTGACTTGAATTATATCAGGAGATCATTTGATCCGCATATCTGGGGATCAATGAGAGATCTGTTAACTATGTTGATTACCAATGACTGCGAAAAGGCCCAGCAACAGCTATTCAGAATCTGGGAACTCGGCTATTCGTTTGAGGATATCTTGTTTGAATTGGAGCACACGGTGATTGTTATGAATATAATTGATCACAAGGCCTGGTATAATATCCAGCAGTTTCTGATTAAGAGTTGGATATATCACAGTCAGTCAAGATCTAGTATCTTGGATCTGATGACGGCATGTTCTGAAGTACGGCCATGGTCTCTTGATACGAAACCGCATTCATCGCAGACGTAGTATTAATGTATATCCGCGGCTACGTAAGATGAAAGACTATAGATAAGTAAAGTAAGATGTCTAAACTCTTCAGAGAGCAGCCACCCCTTGAATTAGTAGTGACGACATTGAAAGAGCTAGGCTTTACTGGTATTGCAGATTCCAAACTATTTGGCCCTGAGGATCTTAATTTGACGACCTTGGAAACATGGGCACCTATTCTAGAACCCTACTATCTACCATGCAAGGCAAAGCGCTATTTTAATGATCTGGATGCCCGGCGAGTTATAACTCTTCTAAGACATTTGCTACCGTATCATGGATTCAGACTACAGACATATGAGCGACTACAGCAAGGAAGGAAGCGCACGGTGTATCAAATACATCCTGCGACACCTCGTCTTTTAGCTCAAGGAGAAGAGATTCGTGTGCTCTTTTTATGAAAAGCACCTTTTTAATTATATGCGTATTATTTTTTATAGATTATCTTTAATAGAGAAGGATGAGTCTTAATTTAAAGGGTATGACCCGCGAGGAAGCGGTAGATGATTCTGTAAAGCATTTTGAAGAAATTTTAAATGACTATTCTGAAGCTAATAAGATATTATCTGATGAATATGGATTTAGGCCTGGTACAATTCCTTCTGAGGCTAAACGGATGAAGAATAGTTTATTACAAAAATATCCAAAATATACAAATATTATGCCATATTTATTTGATTCTATAAAAAAAGGTAAAATAAAGGACCGATTAGAAAATCTTAAAAAAGTAAGATCTGGTGATAAAAAGGGATATCTTGAGAGCCTAACCTTAATTAGAAATACTACGGATGGGTTCTTAGATGTGGATGTTTCAAAGTCGAAGCAGCCTAATAAGAATATTGCTCCAATAAAAACGCCCTCTGTGAGTGGCATAGTAAATACGTCAGGAAGTCTTTCTGTAAAAAATAGGCTTGCTATGATGAAGGCTAGTAATACTTCAAGGCCTTCTTCTCCTCGTTCGGAACCAAGCACTCCTCTTGTAAATACACCAAATCCAGAAGTAAATGATCCGTGGTGGTATGAGACTAAAACGAATAAGGGCACATATTACTATACCGCTAACGGTAGGACCACTTGGAATAGACCCAGTAAAGTTGCACCTACCTCAGGTGGTAGAACACAAAAGAGGCGGAATAAAAATAAGAAGAATAAGAAGACTCGTAAGAATTAATTTAGACCACTCCAGCTATATTAAATAAATCCGTGATGACCAGATCGCTTTCTGCAATCTGGTCTTCAGACATCTTCAGAAACCAGCCGAATGCGCGCCTATTACGTAACTCAGGCCAAGGAATGGGTGCATAGACTACTAAAGAGCCAATCTCAAAGGGCATATCACCTTCCTGACCAGATGAGAGTAGATCCTCAATCTGAATTCTCTTGCCTGCGGCACCCTTTCTGCTCAGCTCGGCCATGGGCCTTACTTCTATATCAGGGTTCATGGCGGCCAAGGCTAGATACTCCCACTTATCTGCACTGCGTGCAGTATCTCCCCCACCGGAAGAGCTAAGACGAGCCTTTGACTTGGCCTCCCAGCCAGCCCAGAAAGGGTGATTGGGCACAGGGGACCAGGCAACCTGGAAGTTGGGGACATTGGTACCAGCCGTACCAGAAAATGTCTCATCCTGATCTGTGCCGAAAAATACTGGTTTACTCGCAGGCATTCTGCCAAATGGTCTCAGACAGATTGTCGCAGGGGAGACCCAGAGTCCACCGTATTTATTGAGAATGGAAGCACGGATCCAAGCGAAATCTGCAGGCTCCAGAGTTACAAGAGGATTCTGAAGGCTTTGAGGGAGCTTATCCCATCCGCCGAGCTTTTCTGCAAGACCATCTAAACCGCTGATAACTTCGATGCGATACTCATTCGCATTGTGTCTGGCAATGGACTCATAACACAGATTTAGAAACGGGAGATTCAAGGCGCGTGATGACCGGGCGCCGAAATCAGCACCCAGGCGCGCATTGGGAATAGAGTTGTCGTAGAAGATCCAAATTGCAGGTTTATCCATTCCACGCTGCATGAGATCCCTTGCTTCAAAAGCATTATTACTAACCATATTATGGCTTACAACGGCACCGAGGCCGACGGCGATGACAGCCACAAGGCCTATTGTGAGTGGCATCATCCAGTCTTTCATCTCTTCTAACTCAATCAATTATTTGTAATCACATATCTTTGCATTTTCGCGAAATGTTCAGATATGCGCTTATCCTCCTCAGAAATCCGATTTAACTGTTGCGCCTGTCTCTGAGCCATTCTGCGCTCGCCTTCAGTGACTGCCTCCATCTCAGCAGCAGATAGAGGCGCAGGTGCAGACTTTCTCTCAGACGTGGCTGCATCAAAGCTACGATTACTGACACGTACATCAGCAACCTGGTGGCTGAAGGTGGAGTCAGTGGTGTAGGCTCTCTTCAGATCTGTGAACTTGAGTCCATTCAGATTTGCACCCGTAAAATCCTCGGGTCTCTCGCGTCCGAGTTCAATGCCGAGGCTTGGCGCCATTACTAGGGCCTCGGGCTGTCTGTTTATTAGTTGCCCACCTTGACTAGCCCTAGACTTGACCTCATTCTCAAAGGCCTCATTGAACACTGATCGGTTGAACTTGCCATTGAATTTGTTCTGATTTTGACCTTGAGCCTCTTCAGACTTCAGCCAGTCCCCGTAGCCATCGCCATCGGGATCAGGTAGCTTTGTCTGTTCAAAGACCTTATTGAAGGTGTCCATGTTCAGACTCTTAGGATTCAGCTTCACTGGCTCAGCCATCTTCCAGGCCTCGGAAGTTGTCTCTCTCGTGGCGGTTAACCTCGCTGGCGACTCTTCAGCCACACTTACTAGCTCATTGCGCCCGCCACGTACACGCCGGAGAATATCACCTAGATATGCATATGCGCGTGTGACTTGGTCAAAGGCCTCTTCAGAACCACCCTTATCCGGATGCGCCTTAATAGATGCCTTCTTGTAGGCCTCCTTTAAGATTTTTTCACTGAGTGCTACTTCTTCTCCGAGTCCAAGGATCTGAAGACACTGTGAGAAGAATGAAATGGCCTTGCTATGGGCTCCTGGATCGCCGGCTCGGTTAATAATGCGACCCTCAGATTGTTCAGATTGTCTTCGTACTCCATTGGTAGATCCCTGAACCTGTACCTGTCCTGTGCCTTGTTCCCCGGGAAGGAGGGCGGGGTCTCCACGGCGGACTGAAGCCACATACGACAGGATAGGAGCATAGAATCCAGTCTGCTTAGCAGTGGCCACATACTCTTGTGCGGAAAGAAGAGTCTCTAACATTTGCAGCCTTGTGGTGGGTGATTGTATTTGTAAGAGATTCTTATAAATGCGAACATGCGCTTCAGGAATATGGCCTGCGGCAAGTGATAGATTGTTTCCCATGCTTCCTTTCTTTATAGCGGGATTCATTATCTTGATAATGGAGCGCATGACTTGCTCATTTCGTATCGGAGTCTTGCCGGTGTAAGCATCGGTATCATTGGCTCACATTCCCAGCCAAAGCGCTTACCGAAGGTCTCTAGATGAAATCCTTGCGGCCAGAACTGCGGTATCGTAGCAGGTAAGTTACGATATGGTGTCTTCAACAGTAGGTTCCAGCTGCGCATAGGTAAGACAAGGGCTAGCTGCTCCTGTGGTTTAAGAGGTACCTTTGCCTCACTCACATCAGATGAAGGGAGGCTGAAGTGCTGAACTAAATCTGACCAGGTGGGGGGATAGCCTGCAGGATAGACCCACTCCAGATCAACTGGTCGGCCCTGGTAATAGTCTAGGATCCAACACCACCCTTGCCAAAAATCTGCAACACGGGTCCGCCTCTGTTCTACAGAATCCTCGCCGAGAGCTAGCCTATTATAAATAGACTTCCACCCCTTCTTAAGATATACTTTGTCACCCGCAATATCAACCATAGGCTGCTCAGCTTGCTCGATGATAGGCAGATTATCATCTGCAGACTCGCCTAGCCTAGCAGTCATCTTTCTCTTAATTGTCTGTACAATGAGCCTCTCTTCTTGTAAGGAAATCCACTTGGCAAAGGCTTTGAGGCCGTCTGCATTAGGTCTGGCTACACCAGCCGCATCAAAGGTTACTAAATTCTTTTGTTTTGACCAGAGGTCATTAAGGCCAGCAAGCAAGATAGAATGTCCTTCATCGCGGATACGAAGTGAAAGACCGGTTGGCAGAAAATCATTGCCACAGAAGGACATTCCGAAAATATAGTCATAGAACTGCTCCCTTGACCACGGCTTTCCTCTCTGTAATGATTCATAAAGGCAGGCTACCTTGAAAAAACACAGATCAACTTGTGAGTTCTCATCTGCGCGTACCATCTTTCCGAATGCCATTGCCTCCCTCAGTAAAAATAATGGGTGCTTATCACCTAGCTTATCTCCGGCTAGGAGACACAAAAGAATAAGATCTGCATCAAGACCATACACTACGATTGGACCTTCGGGTAGCGGCGTAGAAAGTAGCCATCGAAGTACCTTGTGCTCTCCCTCACCTGGATCTTCAGTATCGCTGATAATCCAGCCATGCTTAGATCCTGTTGCCCTCAAGGCCGACCCCATATTTGCCATAAAGTCAGTTCCTGGTGTGATTGCATTTGTATCCCAAGAAGGGGTCTCCATATTACTGGTTGTAGCCGACTTGAACCTTCGAAATCGCTGCTGCTTGATCTTAGCGTAGGGAACAACGCCATCTAAGGCGATATATGCCTTCAGAGGCGCACCGGCAGATCTCCAGATATGCGTCAAATAGCAGCAGACCTCCTCTTGAAGTTTGCGCTCCCAAGCCTTAATCCCAGCCAAATCAGAAGGCCCAGGATACTTAATTGAGAGCATCTTCGGCTCCTTTAGAACATGATAAATCATACAATTCATATCAACGACAAGTGCACTTACTGCAGAAGGTGCAACACGTTGAATTGCATGAGGTATCTTAGTTATTAGAGTTCTATAGTACGAAGGGATGCCCATTGCTTTATATAAATATGATAGATAGGCCTTATGTCCTCAGCACAAACACAAGCGCTACCACAACCAAAACCAGGAGTAAAGGAATTTATTGATAAAGTGATAGGAGTACTAATACCAATAGTCGTAGAATTTCTACGTCTACTTCCGGATGGACTAGTGTTTGGTGTTGCTCTACTGTCCTTGTTGAGTTTCTGCACCTCTTATGGTGTTCTCCTATTTTCAATGGTTGAATTGATGATTTTACAGAGGGTCTTTGCAGGGTTTATGGGGAGTATTGCACCTACTGGTGCAGGGCAGAATGCTACCGCGGCAGTATGTCAGAATGGCTTTGCCTTTCCTAATATGTTAAGAATATCAATGGTTGATTCCATTGGTAAACCTAGCACATTCCCGTCATCAAGTATGTTTTTTCTGGTAGGTATTGTAACATACATAATATCATGTATTCAACATTTTAAACAAGAGATCACCACACTTGGTGGTGATGTGAATATGCGTACAACTATTGCTAGTTCATTGAGTGTATTATTTATTCTATTTATGTTTATCTATAGAATTAACTACGGCTGTGACTCCTTTGGAAATGTTTTATTGACAATGATCCTTGGCCTAGTTGCGGGAGTTGCTCTGGCTATTCAGAACTTGGCCCTATTTGGCAGAAGTGGTGTGAATATTCTGAATTTACCATTATTAATATCAGCAGCAGAAGCTGGAAAACCAATGTTTGTATGTGCTCCAACATCATCATAAACAAATTAAATATTACAGACTACATGTAGAATGTCGCTGACATCAGCTTCTGGATTAATAGGTAACACAAAAGAATATATATATCGTGGTATTCAACAGTTGCCTCTGATATTGTCATTAACATCCTTTTTTCTTACTGTAACAACCGGATCTATTGCACACGCTACACTTTTTGGCGGACTTGCAGTTGTGATGCCTTTATTTACGCTATTAATCCAGTTTTTATTAGGTAAAATTTTATCATGGTCTATGCCTGACCGTAAGGGTGAATGGAGCAGATCAATGGTTGATGTCTGTAAAATAATACCAGGTCCAGAATCATTTAAGAAGCTTGAATACTACGCATACGGTTCTAATACAAACATCGCTGATATACCAAGCTACTGGATAACAAGTATTGGATTTGTCTTTGGATATTTTATTGCGAATGGGGGTGATACTCTTGATGTGCCAGTATTACCTGGTGCAGATCGTGTTGCACATGATAAGCGATATACTCAGGCAGTTCACATTCTAGTGGCGACCACTATTATGTTTGTATTAATTGTGGGTGCCAGATTTTACTTTATGGGAGATTGCGAAGGCCGTGGTACAATTGGAAAGGTCTTTGGTGCTCTGTTTGGCACTTTATCTATAGGAATTGGTATTGGATTTTACTACCTTTCAAAAGTCTGCGGGGCACGCTCATCAGATTTATTCGGTGTCCTATCTCAGATGTTGCCGGCAAGTGCAATGTCACCAACACCAATTGCTTGTACCCAGGATACAAGTCTGAAATAAATAGCTAAATACCCATATAACGCAATAAAAGGTCTAGGTGCTTCCATGCCCTTTTCCATTCTTCAGGCTTCAGAACCCCTGTCTGAATCCCCCGTTGATAGACGGATTTGAGCGTTGTAGCAGATTCACGAAGATTTACTGATTTATACATTGCTTCTAAGTCATCTTCTTTAATTCCCGATGTGACTTCTCGTCGTTGATTTACAGATTCGTGCAGTTTATAGAGCCAGGATCTCATATCTTCTTGAAGATAACCACCGCCCTTATTAACAAAGGAGTCGGGAGTATTATATCGTACCCATTCACGGTAATGTTCCTGGCAGTTACGACAGGGCATAAGATTCCAGAAATCTTTCAGAACTATTCTGAGTTCATTTTGCTCGTCTCGGGCCATAGTCTGATTAGTGTGATTCCCCACACGTTCAGCTAGACCATGTAGAAGTTTCCAGGCGGATGGCCCCCATTCTCCAGGAGACACCATTGCTTTACTGAAAAAAATGAAACTTTACTTAGTGGAATTGGCGCATACAATCATGTCAACCTCACAAGAATACACTATACCTCAGAGCCTGTGGGATTCGCTAGATGCAGTACTTTATACGAAGGGTCTCACGTTGGCTAAGGAAATTGCTAAAGAACTCAATACATCGCCGCAACCTCTCATCACTTTGCTGAAGACGGCTGACCGAAGTAAATTCACATTGATACCTGATAATGAGGTTAGCAAGTATCAATGTCAGGCTCTTATTCCGTGCGGATCTACATTCATGCGCTGTAGGTGTGCAAGTTTTAAGGTAAATCCTGCTCTATGTCTGAGGCATGAGAAGTATACCATAGATCTTCCTACTGATCTTCCTCTTATGCAGAGACTTGTAACAGCAGAGGAAACGTATATGATGAAGGGATCTGATGTCTTTACCTTGAATGGTCGGCAGTGTGGCTACTATAAGAATAATAGGCTGACCCTCTTTGATATTGAAGAGTAAAGCAGGATCTAAACATATTTCAATTTATACAATTAAGATGAGCTGCAGTAAAATGGCAGTAAAAGCAACAAAGCGAAAAGATAAAACTAAATTAATATCTAAGAGTTCAAGAAAAGGAATATTCTCTGATAACCTAAATTATAATGCAAGATTAAACTTTAAATTTACACCGTATAGTGGCCCGAGATGGAAAATTCCATCGGCAATTGCAGTAACACCGTCGATAAAGTATAAGTTTGAAAAACTAGAAACATTTAAGATGAACGAAGTATTTCGCCAATTAAAACATGAATCTATGTACAATATTTACAGTAAAACCGATTTTTCATATGATTCTTATTTCTCAAGAATACCATATATAAGGTCATATTTAACAAGTTTAAAAGATAGAGAACTATGCGAGTGGAAAAGGGTGTCATCAATTTATTCGGCCTTGTTCAAGGTCATTCGGTTTATGAATAAGCTTATTCATTTAAGGAGAGTAAAACTCTGTATGAAAAAACAAATTAATGTTGAAGATATTGTTACAATGGAAGTTTCTAAGAAGCCAGTATATGTTATTAACTATCTTGAGCGCTGTACATACGTCTATGAGGCTGAGACAATGAGAAGGTCAATCAATACTAGACTGCTTATGTCTGACTGGATGTTTGAGAGTCCCCAGTATCCGATAAATCCATTATCAAATGAGCCATTCACTAGTGGACAGCTATTATCAATTTACAATCAAATGAAGGCATATGGTAGCTTCTCCTGGATCTTTGATCGTTTCAAGGCCTGCAATTTTGATTTAAAGTTGTTTAAACTTCGCTTCAAACAGCAGCTCAAGTTGGAGGCAATTGAGTCACATTTCAAGAATGAACATGGAAATTCTAAGGAGACGATTTTTGATTTATTTGAGGCGAATGCTATAAACTACGGGGTATCTGACACTGGCATTGAGAAATTTAAGACCTTTTATAATCTATATCCGAATAGTACATATAATATAAAATTCAAACCCTTGGTAATGCGTTATTATGTTGCAATTGAATTAAATGATTTAGCCACGCTAACAAGTGTATCATTTGAAATAAAATATTTGATAGAAAGGTATCTAAACGATATTTGATAGTATACTATACACATATGGGCCTAGTTGAATCCACACTAAAGTCCCAGGTAGTTAAACCGCTAGTGCGCCCTGACTCTAATGCACAGCTTCCTCTTATTAGTCTAGAGTCTGCCAAGTTTGTGGACGGATCGGTAGGCTTTGTTATTACAAATACTGATATTGCAAAAAATACTAGCATTTCTTCGTATGTCTTGAAGACAAGTTATAGCTCTTCTGAAAATACTCTAACCTATGTCTGCACTGATGAGTCTGTCTTTACCTTTGTGAAGGATAGGTCTACTGCAAGAGTCTTCTGTGTAGTGAATCGCTATAATGCACCCGCAAGTGTTATCAGGCAGTGTATAACCACATATGAGCCGATTGAAAATGAGGAGATTGATAAGATTGGTCTACTGTTTAAAGTAAATCAAACTGCTTCTTAACTGGCCTGAATGGTAGAGCTGGCTTCAGGGTATCAGAACATTTGGCTCTCATTGCATCATAGACTGTGTCCCAATTTAGTGTGGTAGGCAGAGTATCTCTTTCTGTAACCCTTCTAATCTGAGTGTAGAACCCTATACAGTTCTTCTGACCTAAAGTACCATTGATAAAGTGTCTCATGCCGATTTCTGGCATTTTTCCAAGGCCGCGACCGTGTGACTGTTCCTTATCCTTTAGGGGCCACTCATCAGGAATATCATCTTTTAGCCAGGGGAAGTAGGTATTATAGAACATTTCTTTGAATTGATCAGATTTCCATGAGCCATTCTCCTCATAGTCTTCTAGAATTGTCTGCCAGCAATGGGACCCCTTTAGATTCTTTTCTAAATCACATTCTATGTCATTTAGTGATGATTCTGATACAGGAATACTAGTGCGTGAGCACCAGAAACTAATTGCTTCGGGTCGAACCCTATAGACGCGGCGCTTTCTTATAGATTCGTAAGAGTCCCAGAAACCGATCGCCTTGATAAGCTCAGATACAACAGGGGTTTTTACAAGAGGTATAATTGACTCTCTAAATGCTTCATCGCTTATACTGACAAGGATGAAGGCAGCAACTGTTGAGAGACAGTGAAACTCAAGTAGTCTTATTACGTCTAATTGCTGAGTACGACCCTTTAGTTTGGCGACCTTATTTACTACAGTCCATTGAACTTCTGGATCTAGGGCTCGGGCCAGAAGCCAAGCTTCACTGAGCTTTCCTCTTCTTAGACAGTCTTCGCTTGCTTGTTCTATTGTGTCATACTGACTGCTATGAGCAAATCGCGGCTGCCATGTAGTTTGTGCTAGAGCACCTTTTAGAAGAAGGCTAAAGCCAGTTGAGTCTCGTGGAACCCTGCACCACGAATACATATTCTGGATAAATTCATCTCGGTCCATTTCGCTTACCTTCTGAAGCTCGGCAACTACAGGGAAGCAGGACTTACCGAAGCCAATCCACTGAACCCACGTACTAATTAAGAGGTCGCATAGATCCTCCATCATATCACTATCATACAGCTCAAGCCCCCAGAATACGGCTTCTGTATGGCTTTGTTTTATAAGTGACCATCTTACTGAAGATAAGACTTCTTCATACCTATAGAGATGCAGTGTAAGGGATTCTTTAGAATATTTCATCGCTGTTTACGGGGCTGTCCTAGGGTTGCACGCGATTCCCTTTCATTTTTACTCGTAGAAGCAATCAGGATGGCAGGTATACCAGATGCACACGAAATTGTTCCCGGTATCTGGCTAGGAAATAAACAGGCCGCTCTGAATGATAAGTGGCTAAAAGAAAAAAATATAACTGTTGTGTTTAATGCTAGTAAAGATATCCCGTTTTCACCAGTAATAAAAAAGCAGTACAGAATTCCGGTAGATGATAATCTTGAACCTGAGGAAATACGAAATATGACTCTATGGTCTCATGAGACTGTATATAAGGTAATCAAAGAAGAAAATGGCGGGAACAAAATTCTGATCCATTGTTTTGCGGGTATGCAGAGATCTGCAGCAATAATGGGTATGTATCTTATTGCTAAGAAAGGTATATCATGGAATCAAGCTATACCTTTTATACAGGACATTCGGCCAATCGCATTTAGACCTTCTCCGAATTTTAAAGATAGTCTTATAGCATTCTATAGGTCATATCATGAGGAGATACTTCCGAAGGTGCATGGAGTGGCACTGTGAAGAGTTTTGTCTTTGGAGATGCAATCTTCTCATTAGGATAGCCATATGGATTGCATAAGATTCTGACCGATCCTGAACCAGTCATAGATGAACTATATGGCATTTTAAAGTCATGTGCTTGATGAACATGACCAAAAATCCATGTGTGTAGGGGTGGTCGAAACATATATTCAAGATTCTGAGCATAGTCATATTGAGTTATCTTATCTCTAAAGTCTTTCTGAAGGACATCTAAGGTTGATGGATAGTGTGTGACGACTAGTACTGGTTCCTTTGATCTACTTAGAGCTTGCTCTATGAATTCACGATCCTTGCGTCCTTCATCACTGATGGAATTTGTCCACTCGGTACCCTTGGGCGAGGATGACCATCCTGTTGCACCTATTATTCTCAGACCATCGTAGACTTCTGTTCGCCTGTAAAAAAAGTGGAAATTAGACCACTGATCATCCAACTTTTTGAACCAGGCAATGACACTTGCTGGAGATTTCTTGGATCCAGGTGTTCTTTGATAAAACTCGTGATTCCCTGCAACGTAGATCACACGTTTATAGTTTTGTCGCGCTATGTCTAGTGCTCTATATAAGGTGGGTTCATCTGGATCGCCGATATCGCCGGCCAGAATTAAATTTGGCGATTTTTTAGTGTAAATTTCATTTATTTGTTCTGGACCATATTTCCACATATTTAAGTGTGTATCGCTGATTACTTCACCCTCAAAACTCATCTAGTTTAGAGGGTGAAATAGCTTTAAGGTGTTCATTTATTATCTCCTTCGTGGTACACAATAGCAGTATATGAAACAAGATGAATATAGAAATAATGTAAGTATTATCACATTATAATTATAATCTAGATCTAGCTCATTGAAGTTTATTGGTGTTAATCCCTCATAGAGATCCATACTATACAGTCATACAAACTTAGGTTTAGATCTTACCTACTCTAAAAAATCACCTACTCTAAAAAATCACCTACTCTAAAAAATCACCCACTCGGCATTGCGTAATTCTCTGAAAAATTCGAACCCCTTTGGATTACGCTGCATAACATAGATGAACCGGTCAAGCGCATACTGGAAATCTAAAATCGCTGCAGGAGCCACCGCGAAAATCTGAACTTCTGCAAGTTGCTGGAAGAGAGCAGATGCTGCATCAGTCGGCGGGAACTTACTGAGACTCGTCAGTTTCCATGAGGGATCTGCGACTGCCTGGAATGCAGTGACATTCGCATAGGAGTCAGTCATTATATACAGGTTTAGTGCCGTCTTCTTTGTCTTTTTCTGATACTCTTTTATAGTTGAAAGATAAAAAGGGATATTTACACCGGAGGCATCTGTTACTAGATGAATAACCATATCAAAGGCAGATTTAATAGAGGCTGTTTTTAGCACATTGAGAATGGATTGGTTGAACAGTGATTGATATTTGAAAATATCTGCAGCGTATGCCTTTATTTCAGAAAATTTCATTGTTGCAGTTATGTCCTTCAATGATTTTATGCTGATTGCATTTGTATTTTCAGGCGCAGCCTTTATAACCTTAATATTGGGATTGTACATGAGCGCAATAGAAAGAAAGTCATTCGGATCATAAATTGTACACTTCTCATTTTGCTTCTTACTATAAATAGCTGCGCCCAGTATCTCTAGGAAGGTTCTTGATATTTCCATTGTATTGGAAATATCATAATAGAAAGGGACAACTTGCTTCGGTTTTGCAAATACCTTAGTATTTCTTATCCAAGAAGTCATAGGATCTACAAAACTCGCCGGGTTTATACTTTCTTTTTACAACGCACTGACTATTTTTTACATAAGGTCGAGCCACTTCGTAGCAACTTGATCCCATGAGATAATAGTCTTACTGTGTTTTAACTCAGCACGCTTCTTTGCAAGCATACGAGGGTCATTCAGAAGTTTGATGATTGTTGATGCGGCCTTCTTATATGTGCTAGGATCGGCGGTACTTCCAGAAATATGGACGCCGTCGCGCTCCTTAAATACATAGTCTGTTCCTAAGATGGGTACTGCACCACAGACCAGTGATTCACGCACACTGATACAGTCAATCTCCGTCTCAGAGTTACTCAAATAGAAGTGAATGGCTGATCTACACTTCTCTTCTGCAATCTGTTCTAATGACACTCGACCATGTTCATGCACTCCTTGTTGCTTGAATAATTCTTTTAGCCTGATACCAAGAGGAGTCTTGGCAAGACGATTTATTCCATAATATATATGCAGCTCAGCATCTGGTACTGCGGCTATAATCTTCGGCCATGAATATTTCAGCATTGGTTCTAGGCCACGCTCATAAGTTGATGCGTAGATAAGTCTGTGTGGTTCTCTGATAGAATCTGCATTCTTTGTAGCAATTGGCTCACAAAGATCCATTTGTACACCATTCATTACTATCTTTATTTTTGAATCAGGGATATACGGATACAGTGATCTGTGATACTTGGATTTAACCATGAATAGATCAATCTTCTCTAGCAGTTCGGCGGGCGACACATATGATTTAGGATCCCAACTGTCATGTAGATCTACAATGCGCCGCCTAGCTTGCACCAAGGGTATGAGTCGAACACCGAAGGATCTCCAGAAAATTGCAACGTCAAATGTGTCTCTTAGATTTAATTTGCTGATATGTCTGTATTCTACACCGTCAACCTCACATTCTTCCACATTACCGAAGACAACCACAAGTTTACCCTTTTGAGCCCATGACTTAGAAAGATGAACGACGGCCTGTTCTGAACCACCTAGATCATTTGATGATGGACTGAACGCAAGCTTCGTCGAGCCGCATATGTAGACGATAGAGCCGGTAGGCCATTTTGTACCATCTTGTGGGGGCGGCGCTCTTCTTTTTCTTGTCCTGGTTTTGGTTTTTGAAACCATCCTAATATGATGGCATAATATAAGTTGTATTTAGAGGCACGTAATGTCTTATCTGCAGAGCATTATAATAATTAACAATTATATTAGATAAATCCTGTGGAATCAGTAATTCTTGACCTGCTAAATACCTAATAGAGTCCAGGGCGGGTCTGAACATAGCACTTATCTCAGGAGTTAATGTATAGATTATATTACTATCAAAGGTCATAAATGTTAAATATGGGCCAAGCTCATTTGCATATGGGTAGTTCAAATCTGTTAGATTTCTGGGTCTGACTGTCTGTACTTTAACTAGATAGAGCGGTAGATCATTAAGACCTACAAAGAGAACTATTACAGGAATTCCTACTAAGACTAGATTGCGAACAGTTTGATTGTTTAGAACAAACGGCTGTTCGGGGGTACTCCATTTACCTTGCTGGAACCAGTTGTGAGGAGTAAAACCAGTCCGTACTACTACAACACACTCTGCCATCTAAGATAAGATATTTATCTACGTTTATGCTGGCTCCTTGACTTATTGCGACCGTTTTTCCGCTTGGCCTTACGTGTACTTTTACGCATACTATTTCTCTTACCACCCTTTGTAAGAATCGGTGGAGGAGGAGTATTAGAAGGGCCCATCTATATTCATCTAAAGATTTTATTTGAAGAATAGGTAAGAATGGTGGCACCGAACTCTATTATTTTAACACATCTCGGTGAGTCAGTGCCACCTTATCTAAGAGATTGTGTTAAACAGATTTGCCTATGGAATCCTATAGCGGCAATTTATCTAATCTTGGATGACTGTCACAAGGGTCGCGTGTTTTTTACAAGTCTGGATGATGAGTATGGTGTAAGGTTAGTATTCAGAAGTATGCTAGAACAGACTCCTGAGCACAAGTATTTTATTCAGAACTTCAAGGGAGATCTCGCATTCAGAAAGGGGTACTGGAGGCATGTTAAGGAGCGGTTTTTCTTAATCCAGGAGCTAATGATGAAAGAGGGATTAGTTAATATAATAGCCATGGAATATGATGTGCTCCTCTATATTAATATTGATTCTATGATTAATGAGTTGAAGGATTCTAAGAATATGCGAATGGTAAGAGATAATGATCAGAGAGGTCACCCAGCCTTTCTTTTTATTCCCACAGTAGAATCTATACAAAAATTCAATTTATTTCTTTGTATTATTATCGAAGCACCTCTTGAAGATATGCAGAGCTTGGCAGCCTATGCAGACCATTCAAAGGCAATGAAGTATTTTCCCGTAATTACTGAAGAGCGGAATAGATCAATAAAGCAACGTAAATCTAATCAGGGGCATACATCTAAGGATCCATTTTATCTTTCTGATGAGTATGGTCGGTTTAATATGCTCTTTGATTCGCTGACTATTGGACAGTGGGTAGGGGGGATTGATTCCAGAAACATGGGTGGTAAAAAAATATCACCATATCATAATGAGTCTGCACTTTATAATATTAATGAGATGAGTCTTTATTGGAAGAAGAATCCTGAGACCTTTTTGTGGCAGCCATTTTTGGATGGTGTTTTGCTAGCGACGATTCATGTCCATTCTAAGGCCCTGAGCTGTTTCACATCTGATCGCTCTGATTTTCCTAAGGATGACTATGATGTGAAAGAGATAAATGGCGGTTTACTACCAAACTAGAAAAATTGAAGGCTTGACTAACTACATAGCCAGTACACTACTATGGACGGACAGGATTGGACACCTGTTATGCTGAGGAGTTCTAAGGTACAGGCACAAAAGGCACAGGCTGCAAGGCCCAATCTTTCAGAGACTGTTCTACAGGCAAAGAAGATTGATAGCGGTGATGTGGGTAAGTTCAAGGTTCTCACGAGCGAGTCTAGACAGGCCATGGCCTTGGCCCGTTCTGCAAAAAAGCTGACCCAGAAGCAATTAGATGCCCTGGGTCAGTTTCCTGTGAACTCATGTAATGGCTGGGAGGCGGGTAAGACGTGTCCAACTGGTCCTCAGCTGAACAAGCTCCATCGGCTTCTTGGTGTTAAGTTTGAACGGGGCTAGTATCTAGGGATTAGGACTTGCGATATTTGCTAGGGTGTTAGCAGCAGCGATTTTTGCTTGCTCAGCCAGCTCCTTCTTCTTCTGCTCCCTTTTTGCTACTGTGCCAAAGGGGTAAGTGGTACCCCAATTGCTCGTGTACTGCGGGACAGACAGCTTCAGGCGCTCATTGATCTTGGCGAGAAGCTCATTCACATAGATACGCAGTGCGTCAATCTCATCCAGTATCTTGCGCTTCTTCTCTAGATCCGTCTCGGCCATGATTCGCGACAGCACATCGGTACCACCCTGAACCAGGACCTCGTATGCACGTCTCTGTGCCCGCTCCTTCTCACGCTTCTTCTCAAGCGCCTGAATGGAGACCTTCAGGCTATCGGCAGTGATATGACCCAGAAGATACTGAATACGGAGCTCCTCATTGTCAGCGATATTGAAGACATTATGGAACCTGGCAATCTCTACATGATTAATGTGCTGGATGATACGATGGAAGTTCAAGATAGTATCAATCTCATTCGTCTTTAGTGTCCTGACGCGCTCACGCACCTGATGGTAGTTGGGAATACCGCCGCAGGGCACATCGCCGGCAACACGTGGCGCCACACCACCATTCTGCCTACGCTGCCACTCATAGAAGTGGGGGTTGTGAACAACACCTGCCTCCTTCTGACCAGTACGCCAGGAGAAGGCAATATGGCACTGGGGGCACCACATCTGGTCACAACCCTCAATCTTGCAGATCATGACTGCACAGCCTGGGCAGGGCTTGGTATCCTTAGCTAAGAGCTTGGCCGTGGCAACATTCTCAGGCTTACACTCATGCGGGGCATCGCGTGCAAGCCCCTTAATCTCGTGGCACTCAGGGCACGCCCACTTGGAACAGAGACCACACTTCCATGCAGTGCTGAGGAATCCACGACAGTCACCATCTGGGCACTTGCGGACAAAGTTAACCTCTGTCTTATCCTTCTTGCCTTGACCTGTACGGAGTAGACGGATCTGATACTGAGCATCGGATCTGAGGGTATAGACCGTATTGATCTTCTTTGAAATGGCGGCTGACTCCTCATAGAGCTCCTTCAGCTGCTTATCAAAGGGGGGAATCATCTCGCGATCAAGCTTCTCTGCCTCCCTGATCTGCTCGGCGCGGAACTGAGTTGCAGGCATTAGGGCCATCTCGCGATCCAGGAGAATATTCTCTCGATGTTTCTTATAGTCGCCCATACGATACGTTGCTGTGAGATTATCGTCAATGAACTCGCGCTCCCAGCCCTTCTTGCAATGCATGCAGTGGGGATCATTCGTGGTTGATGTCAGATAGGTCTGAACACAGCGGCGACAGGATGAGACATGACAGAAGCAGCAGGAGACTTCTGTATTTGCGACCTTATTGTAGGCCTCATCACAGATGATGCACTTGGGCTTATCCTCGTGCGAAGTTGATACGGATGCAGAATCAACAAGTGTGTTTGCAGGCGCAGCAGCAACCGCTGCCCCTGTAACAGGAGTCTTCTTCTTGTAGGTCCGCTTCTTAGGAGGGTCCACAATAGTGTTCATAGCTGATGGTGTACTAAAAAATAGGGGTTAGCAGGGTTCAATTTTTAGCTAATCAGCTTAGACGTGAACATGATAATACCGTATGTATCCCAAGAAAACCAGTACATGTGCGTAGGGCCCATCCTTCCATTACAGTCATCGCAGATTGGTATAATATTTTCAATCTGCGAAGAACCACGGCGGGATTCTGCTTGAATGTGCCCTGCTGAGAATGAATCTCGGCTAATAATGCGAATCTGACAACAGGGACACTTTACCTGTGTTAGAGGCCCGTTGTGATAGAGCCAGATATCATCCCTGTTCCACTGCTTGATCCTCTTTTTCGGCTTTGCTGAATAAGTGAGAGGTGGGCAAAGATCCTCAAATGTACGGGCCATCTTGTTTATAGCAGCGTATGCCTCTGTTTTAGAGTCATAGTGACCTTGCACTACGTCTTTAATATTGATTGGCTCCTTGTACTTCTTTGACTTCTTAAATGCCATCTCAAGCACCTCGGCCTCTTCGGCCTCTTCAGCTTCATCTGCCTCTTCAGCATCTTCAGAAGATTCCTCTACAATTCCTTCTAAAGGCTTTGTTTCTTGGATTAGAGGCTCAGAAAATCTGACAGAAGTTGCAGCTGCAACAGCTGTAGCCATTCGGGGCCTAATACCCTTGATTATTCCTGTATCTTTATCTCTTTTGTATATTGATCTTGGAAGATATTTATTCAGAGTTGCTAGGCTTACACCGAGAGCCTTGCATAGCTCACCATCGTATGTCGTAGAATGTGGATCAGAGTTGTCAAACTTAGTCAGATCCAAGGTAAATGGCTTACTTCTCATTGTTGCTTGCTGTAGCAAAGGTGTCAACCCGTTCAAATTTAGCTGCTGACTCAGGTCCAGTAACATCCACCTTCAATTGCCTCTGCGTATACAGGTGTTTCCTCCTTCGATGGCCATACCCACGCATTATTCCAGAATCTAGAAATGACAGAGTGCTTTTCCCATCGCCGACCCTTAATTCCAAAGAGAACTTGAATTGCACCGCCCATTACAATAGCGATTACGCCGCGATCTTTTAGCATCTTTGCAATGGGCATACCGAGACCTCCGCAGCCTATGAGAGCGAATCGGGACCCAGATTTCATTACTTCTCCAACTACGTAGTCGGCTGCTTGCGACCATGAATTTATACCATCGGGCCACTCATTTCGACCTTGTGCAATAGATCTAGGATAGCCAGTTTGAATCCAGTGCCAGTCTACTGTACCAGGCGAAGGTAAGACACCATGCGACCCCCAAATTGCTTTTGCGCCTTTTTCAACCTGTTTCTTAGCTGTTTCTGTAAAACTAGTTACAACCGCGACAGAATGGCCCTCTAAGAGTTTGGTCCACTGTTCCCCAGGTTCCACATAATATGGCTCCAGAGTTCTGAGAGGGACTTGTAGGGCTCTTACATCCCATCTCTCTAGCATAAGAGCCTCAGCTTCCTTGAGTGGCTCATACCAGCCAGCAGCCAAGATATCAGCGGACTTTGTTGCATCTATAGATTCTTTTTGCCACCGATAAAAAACACTATGGATCGCTACAGGAAAAATGCCGGCATTTCTTTCCAGTATAGGCAGCCTCCCTGGAGTCACTTGAATCATCTGCTCCAGTTCAATCGTACCGTTGCGGCCTATGAGAGCGCCTCTGTCAGATTCAAGTGCATCCTTGATGCAGGCAATCATTAGTTAATAGTAATCTAAACTCATTTAGATACCAGAATCCTTACCGTCAAGACGCCTCCCTCGGCCACTAAACGGTACAAATCCAGTATTAGAAGCAGGCGTCAGAGCGGGTGTTGTAAGGAGGCTAGCGAAGTCGGTGTTAGGGATTGGTGTTGAAGGTCTAGCTTGAGGCTCTGGAGAAGGTGCAAGCGGCGCTACAGGCGTATCTGCAACATAATCAACAGCAGAAACTAGATCTACCTCCAGTTCACCGTCAGCCAAACAGACCTTTGCAGGACTCAGACCCTCTACCATGAATTGATGCAGATCAGGCATAGATGGGTCTACGATTGCAGATAAGAGACCCTCCTGAACAATGCCTAGCTGATTTAGTGCCTCGGTCAGACCCTCAATGAACATGGGCCCTTCGACCGTTTCGCTAGTGATGGGCTGAATTCTCACTAGGGTAGCCTTTGGAAGGGGCTCCACGATATGCTCCATCATAATATCATCCCCATCTGAAATTCCAAGTCTTGCTAGAACCCACTCTGGCACAAACACAATATCCACATCTCCTGAGTGAGGACCCTCTACTGCTACTGCCAGGGTCTCACCTCTCAAATTTGTAAGATACACGAAACACCTTGTTTCCTGCATCTGACGAATCATCTCTTCATAGATATTCTTTGGACACCGAATCCCCCACCACGGTCCTGTGCCATCTCCTTCCGAACTATACGTGTAAGAATACACGGCTGGCATTTGGTACTAGTGAAAGCCCGTTTCACTAACTTCAATTTTTTAGTCTAGTTAACTATTTAGATTTATACGTCGTGCTTCATTTGCCTGATCTTTATCATCTACTACGCAAGCGGGACAGCCTTCAGGCTTACGCACATCTGAAATATTTAACACACGATCCATCTGAGGCATATGAAAATGAATATCGCGAACTATTCTGAGGCCATGAACAAAGGCCACATTACTCATATAGTGCTCAATATGTGTCTCTATCGGAAACATTTCTTTGACAAATGCCTTAGCTGTTTCTCTTTTTAAGATATAACAGTGTGCGCCAACAAAATGGAGAACCTGTCTAAACGGATTCTTATCTTTATGATTCACATCTACAGGTGAATGATTCCATCCCAGAATCCAGAGATCCCATTCACTGGGTAAATCCTTTATAGAATCATTTACCATCATAGCAAAGGTTGAAGGAAGTAGTGCATCATCTTCCATAATTAGCGCATAGTTATAACCAGACTTCAAAAATGTTTGCCAAGTCTTATAATGGGAGTATGATGCACCGAGTGCACCACGACTGTGAATTTCGTAGTGAGAACGCCTATATTGAGTGGCAACCTGAACTCTTGTTTGCAAGCCGATTTTCGTGTTCTTTTTAATATCAATACTCAGGCCATGCACAGCAGAGATCCGTTGAATAGGTGGCATTGCGGCCAAGGCTACCTGTGCCTCAAACTGTTTCTTGCGATCAAGACGTTTATCCAAATTAATGTAATATATTTTGATATCGGATATATCTTTGAGATCGTGATTTAGATTCATCTCTCTGAATACAACAGAGAAAGAATGGGGCCGGGGCAACAGCTAACAAATAAGCTTCATAAAATGTTTGAATCCTTAGAGCTAGAACCCTATAAGAAATTAGTATTACAGGAGAGATATTTAGATGTCTTACATGATTTCAAACGGAGAGCAGCCAGGTTATCGTGTATGTTTTACTCAAGTCGTCTTATAGTTACAATAGGTAGTATCTTAGTACCAGCATTTCTATCTATTCAAGGAAGTGGGGCTACTTTACATCATGCCGAGATATATTGGACTACGTGGATTATTTCTGTAATGGTGACAATATGCAATGGGCTTATGTCACTCTTCAAGTTGGACAAGAAATACTTTTTCATTCATACTACTCTTGAACTCTTAACCTCCGAAGGCTGGCAGTATATTGGTCTATCCGGTCGCTACTCTCCTAAAGATGCACCTGTACCCCCTACACACGAGAATCAATTTCTTGTATTTTTTCATATGGCGGAGAAAATAAAGATGCGCCAGGTTGAAGAGGAATATTGGAAATTCACCGACACTGCTGGGATTGGTAATGCTACAAATCAGAAACCGATGGATGTCTTACAGACACCTTCTACTAAACAAGCCGCACTTGCCTTGCTCCCGACTGATAAGAAGGAAGTCTTGGAAGCGTGGTTGGATGATATTAAGGTCGCCAAACCTATGATGGATGGCATATTACCTAGAAATACTATAGATGGAGACATCAGATCTCCCGCAGTTTTTAAAACTTCCAACAAAGCCAGTATGCCAGTGCAACTCTTCATGCCAGAGACCGCCATTAGCCAAATCCCCGTATTGCCAGAGTCACCAAACTCAATTAGGGGGGAAGCGTAGACGAACAACATATAAATGTTACAGGAGTCCAACGAATGGGTATGAACCTATTCTAGATCTGAAAAAGTGGAATATGAATGAATCCTTAAAAGATAGTCATAATTGTTTTGCGTATGCCATAGATACTATAGACGCAGAGATGATACGCGATTGTGAGAATGAGCCTGAGTGTAATGTAGGATTCCCGCAACCTGGATACAAGGCGGGGTATAAGCGATTTGCTGATCAGAAAGAAAAGGGGTGTGGTGACATGGTTTCGCGGCTTTGGGGAGATAATCCTAAAATTACTGCAACGACCTTTACTGCCAGATGCGCGAATGGAACAAGTAAGATTGCTTTGATTGTCGACCCTAAGCGCGACTACCATTTCTTAAGGCAAGATCCAGATGGCTACTGGTCTCACAAACCAGGTGCTTTATCTGTAAAGCGCACAGATGCATCTGACCGACCTATACTAAGACCCGACAGAGCATTATTTATTTATAAGGAGGCAAAAGATCCATTGGTTTATACAGACTTTTGTGGATATTTTTGCGTGCCTAGGGGTAAGGCCTTACATATGAGTAAGATAACTAAGGGTGGCGCTAGGAAAGCAATTGGCGACGAGCTTTCTTCTCTTCTATCCATTCCTGGCCAGAAAGGGGTTCGTCGGTACTTTCTGACCCGACGAAAACGTTCGCAGAAGCAATGAGTGGATGTGTGCCCTTGGTCAGAAAACTTAGCGCCTCAACCGCATCATATCTATACGCAGGATGAGGGTGGCAGAGACCCTTCAGTATAGTCTTAATAAGATGTCCTTTTTCTACCCAAGCTCGTGATGCATGAAATGCCTTAAATCGTAATTGAGTCTCTAAGACACTTAGTAAGAGAGCACCAATAGACCAAGCATCAAATCCCGGCCAATAGGTCTTCCAACAGCTAAACCAATCGCGCTGTTGAAAGCTCTGGGACATAGATGACCAGCCCTTTAGCTGTGATATCCATTTATCAGGGGAAACTTGGCATATTGCTGTCAGATTATGTAATGCCGGTAAGTTGAGTTTCAATTGCCGAAGAGCCTCATCTACTTGTACATTTTGCTGAGATGCGTGCATCAATGTAACTTCAGGGGGTTCGGTGTCATAATCGTATGCGAGTTCTCTCCAACGTAAATATAAATCCGATGAAAGTATTTTACTAGGTTGAAAGGTGAAACCAAAGTCAATTAATCTCGGTTTATTTGTTCTGTCGAAAAGTATATTCTGTCCCCAGAAGTCAAAGTGGCAAATATCATTCAGCACTAAGAATGTGCCGATAGACAATATATCTTCCATAAATCTGAAAAAGTCGAAACTAGAAGGGTCCAGATTTATACGACTGAGGGGTAGGCCACCATAGGGCATGATCAGTTGTACAACATCATTAAGTGGAAGGTTTTCTGAGAATCTGCATTTATCAATATCAGGATCAATCTGTTTAGATTTTGCACGAGGTATGCATGATCCTGCTTCAGATATTATTACGTAATTCTGATAGCCTGGAATGGTTCTTATATATTTTGCAATCCTCAATTCATTCTTTGCGTCGGCATAGTCAGTAATTTTCCCGACCTTGTTGGGATCAGTTGGATTCTTTGAACCACGGCATAGCAAGGCTGGCTGAAATACACAGCCATATGTTCCTTGTCCTCTGAGGGCTCCACCTTTCATCTACTCTAATGATCTGCGAGACTCTATTCCATTTGAAAATCCCTTTAGCGAATAGGAGAATGCCATGGGAAACACTAGTCTACGTGGCAGTAGGCCTTATATTTTTAACATTGGCCATGGATATCTGGCAACCTATTTTTCTAAAGGAGGGGTTCGCCACTATAGGTGTCGGTGATAATCCGTTCTTGTCAGGATACTTTCCTCGTCGGGGGGATGTTTCATTTGAAACAGAAGAAGCGGGTTTTGTAAAAGATAAACGTAATGTCATGGGCTATGCCGATGTACAAGGTCTCGGAGTGAAACATGACTTCTGTAGAATGGTGGTGCCTCAAGGTACAGATAAGAATGATGAATCTGGTAAATTCTTTGCGTGTGCCTTGGCTGGTACTGAGAATCTGGCGTCAACCAAGTACAGAACTCAGTCTGTAAAAGATGGATTTAAAACAAGCCGCGACGACTATATGCGTGATGTTGATAGTGATGGAAGGGGTGATTATTGTGCTGTAGTCAAGATTAATAATTCTTGGGAGCCTCAGTGTTACAGGGGTCTGACAACGACCTTTGATACACGTCAGATGTTTGATCCTGATCCTCCTCAAGATATAGCTGATATCGTTGAATTCTATCAGGGGATCATGTTCTGGTTTCGCTTCATTGACGATATGAAAGATTATGCTGATAATCTGAAAGTGTTTGTTGCGGGTGGTATTGAAATGAAGGAGGTTGATGTGAAGGTACAGCCGTCTCAGTTGATGATGGGTAATGAAGATAGAACGACCAATCTGGATGAGCGTGTACAACTGACGAAGGGACTCAGATTCAATGGTCTAGATCAATATATTAGGCTGGGAGATTCTCCAGATATGGGTTTTGGCAAGAAGATAAGTCTGACGACAATGCGAGCCTTGTCAATGTGGGTATACTGTGATGAATTTGGTAATAATGCACACTTCTTAGATTTCGGAAATGGTCCTGGTATGGATAATGTATTTGTTGGTATTCTGGGGCGAGGTGATGGTACAATGGATAAGAGTTCAGAAATTAGGGGTGACGCATGCAAGGGCATTGATCTGAATAAGGTAGTACCGGATTTTCCTTCTGGTGCACAGTTCAGTCCTGTAATGAGTCCCATGGAATTGATGCTTCAGACTGCCAATGTGAATGATCCGAAGTCTCAACAGGCTATTCTCCCTAGGAATCTGAAGCCTATCCCCCCACCCCAGGCGGAGGAAGCAACAGCTGGTGGGGAGACTGCAACCTTGTTATATGAGGTATGGAATGGTAAACTGCGGATGCAGCATATCAAGGTACAGAGAGCTATTAAATTGAAGCAGTGGACCCATATTTGTATTACAACTGCTACGGGTGATGGAGTCCGCCCGGCATTGCAGATTTGGATAGACGGTGAGAAGTTAGCCGAGGATCCTAATGCACACTTGCCTCAAACTTCCTTTACAAATAGCAACTATCTTGGAAAGTCAAACTGGTTTAGTGCATCTTCTCAGTTTGAGAATAAGCCTGAGATGTTTAGGGGTGGACTCTTTGACCTTCGTGGCTACAGCCAGTCTGTCACAGAGGAAAAGTTAAAAAAGACGATTAGGTGGGGTAAGCTAAGGCTGGGGATTTAATTAACAAATATATTTAGAGATATTAATGTTAACAGCAGCAAGTTCGCCAGTAAAAGAAGGTGAGGTTGTAATAACATTTCTTGGAGATGAATATATTGCAGATTCAGTTATAGACTTAGGTGTTCACTTAATGGATAAGAAAAAGGTTATTTCACATAGTATACCTGTAAAAGCATATAATGATATAAGTGAATATAATTTTAGAGATCATGGATTTGAGACAGTTTTATTTGATCCTGCTACCTTAAGTGAACTTGAGCCAGTATATTCAATATCTAAATCCCTCACGCCTGCAACACCATCACCTTCTGATGAATTACCAGTTATTCAACATTCTATTGATGTCTTACAATCATGGATGAAACGTGTCTATGCTGAGAAGACCGGTAATCCAAATATTGAAGTTGTATGTTCTAGACATATGATTTTAAGAATAGCAGGATGTGATTCACAGTCTTGTCATATTCCAGGTAATCCATTAATACATTTAGATTATATTGATTTTGAAAAAACATATGAGAGGCAATGTTTAGAACAGGAAAAGCATCCAATTCCAGTTCATTGCCCTCCAAAGGAGAATCTAATAGATGTTGTAAATATATGGTTTCCAACAGAAGAAGTTCACGATTGGCCTTTGGGATTTCTTGAACCAAGCAGTGTTGAAATCAAAGATTATGTCCCTATCCAATTAGTAGTTGGATCGCATGCTGCGTCGGTTCGTCATAAAGATGCATTGAGTGTTATTTATAAAAATAATATGAAGGTTCCAGAAGTATATATGTTTCGTTCGGCGACTGGTTCAAAGGATAAGATGGGTCTCTTACATGGATCGTTTCGTATAACAGATCAGCATATTTTAAGAAGGTCTGTTGAATTAAGATGCTTAATTTTTTCTACACCACCAGGCTCTGCTGCTGGAGGTGGTAAACGTACACGTCGTAGAAGTAATGGCAATCGTAAACAAAAAAATCACAAATCCAAGTCTAGGCGTAGATAGAAGTCCTCTGCCAAGATCCCTCGGCACTGGAATTCCGCTTCCACCAGAGCTTGCCTGCCTTGGACATTGTCTCCCATTGGCTCTCAGTCATGGCTGCGAGCTTTGCCTTAGCATCAGCAGGATCTGATACACAGATCACATGAATCCCATCAACTAAAGGCTCACTGTAGCCACTGATATCAACCCCAGGCGTCACGACAGGCACCGTACCCATGGCCAGAAGTTCAATCTCGCGATTACACTTTGGACCATAGCCTCTCAGACACAGACCATACTTGGCATCCTGTAGGGCTACCAGATATTCCTCAGGACCAAACTTATAAGGCTCCTTTGCCCCTACTGGCATAGAAAAGTCTGAACACAGAGCTTGCCATCCTGCATCCTGCCTATGAAGACCCTGGGCATCATTCTCAACTCGCCCATAAAAGACCAGATTCTGAGATCTGTCCTTATAGGTTTTATCAGAAGTTGCAGCCAGCTTCTCAACAAGTCTAGGATTCCTAGGCCAGAAAATCCAGGGCTGAGCGCCCTTCTCTTTAGCATCAGGATTACCTGCTAAGCATACCTTGAAGGTCTGCTCAGACTCAGCAGACTTCTCTAGCCACTGCCAGGTGGGCCTGTCGTACAAAAGCGTCTTGCCCACAGCACCTAGCCAGCACTGAGTGAGTATAGGATCCTCCTTAATCTCCACATAACCCTTCTCAGCCCACATATCAGCCAGCTCACGGAAGGAGTCTCCCTTATGACCGAAAAAGCCGAACTTCATCGTCTTGGGTGGCATTAAGACTAGAGGCAGCGACTTGTTTTGCTCATTGACACTGAACCACTTTGCCACCTCCTTCATCACAATCTTCTTAAACCCATCGGGTGTTGATCTTGGGTATTGTAGCAGGGTCCAGTCAAGTCCAGCAGCTGCACATAGGTGTACCAGAGAATCTGAAGGATCTCTTTCCTCCTGAAGCTCCAGAATCTTGCAGCCCTTGGGAGCCAGCCACATCCAGGCCCATGAGGATCCCTTTACCTGTTTGAGAGATGAACTCAGGATGACACGTGATGCACCTAGAAGACCACCGACCCAGAGTGATGCCTCAGCCGCAGAAAATATAATGCGCACACTGTAGCCCTGTTCAATCAAATAAGTCTCTAGGTCATTTAACAAGGTATCTTTGATATGCGCATCATCAGATACCAGGACGGCCACCGGTTTATCTAGCGTAGGTTCAGAAACCCACTGACTAAACATATTCTGACGCAAGGCGTCCACATCGACAGGCATGATACGCACAGAATGCGCAGTACGTCCCACCACCTTATCTGCAAATACCTGTGTCTGCTCATTATACTGAACTAGATGGCCACGGGGACTCTTCCAATTGAATAGCTTAAATGCGGGCAAGAGATCGGCAGTCTTGCTGCACCAGAAAGATGCTTCGGGAGTCACTTGATGCTCTTTTATTACCCTAGCTAGGTAATACAGAGTATAGAGAGAGGGTTCCAAGAGCCACTCAGATTCTAGAGGGAAACACATCATCGCAGGAGTATTCTGGGCTGGCATCAGATGACTAATCTTATTATCAGACCACAGCCCTTTTTGTAGATCAGTATTACCTACGCATAGATCCGAATGCTTATATGTTAACCCTCCAGGGCTGACAAAGGCACCACCTTCAATAAAAATCTCATGATCCTGTTTTACAGGCGCGACATATGTATTGAGTCCATCGGCGGACCACAGGAAGGAAGGGTCGCGATTCATCTGTGAGCAAAACATTGAGAGATTCTTAGCAGTAGTTGCCTTCAGGGGGCGATCTAGCGGTAGATGTTCAACAGGTCCCTTGGTCCAACCTGACCAACTAGTCAGAGGATTCAGCTCGTGAATCCCAGTGGGTTCTACATGCATATAGACTGGCCGATCAACAATATCTTGGGGGTCATAGGTTCTCACCTGTGATTTGTGCACATGAATCGTACGTAGACTCATCGCAGGATTAACAATCTTAAACTTCTGTCTTAGGAACTCAACTAGGATAGCATTGTCGCAGCCGGCAATACCAAAGGGTATCTGAAATGGTTTTAGCTCTGCTGGCCATGATCGCTCTAGGACACTATCGCTATGAATGACCCAGGTATCCTGAGAATCTGATCTAGGTCCATAGAGCTCGGGTTGGCCATTGGCACCCTCTTCCTCCCAACGCAGTAGAGCTAACACAGTATCATGGATATCTGTAGACCACAGATTTATCCATGACAGGTCCAGATAAATATCAGCATTCGCGAATGCGACTAGGTGCCCCTTGCCAATCTGCTTCTGAATCAGCTCAATGCAGTTAGCGTAGGTAATACGCTCTTTCTTCACAATTAGAACTAGCTTATCAGATTTTGGAAGCTTATAATTAGCAGACTCTGAAAGTAGGTAAACCTTATCAATGAGCGGATTCTCCAGATTTCTCTTGAGGCACTTATCAATCTCAGCTGCCCTTACAGCTTCCTTTGGCTTATAATACTGTTGGATGAGTACAAGGGGCTCGGGTGCCGCGGACTTCTCGCAGATCTCTAGCGTGAGTGGCTTGATAAGAAGATTGGTCATGCGCTCGACAACAGATGCCTTAGTTGCTTCTACACCTACAAGTCTCTGATACCGAAAGACGATTGCTGCATTGACGAGGGCGTCATCCATTGTGCCATCCCAATCATCGCCTAGGTAGGGATACATCTCTGCAAATTCCTCGAGGCACATAACATTGCCAAGGCCAATATTTCTGAATGTGTTGCTGCCGATTGACTCTACGATCTTAGATGAGATGAGAATGAAGCGCACCTCCTTTGTTTCGGGCAGGCTTAGCCACTTTCGGACCTCAGGGCTATCCTCCCTGATTATAACGAGCTGCGGATTCCACATAAGCAGCTTCGGATCGATGCCTTCAATCGCAATATCCCAGCGCTTCCAGCGCATAGGATCCTTTACAGAGCTAGGAGGATTCTTCATCCAGACTAGAGTCTTCTTATTCTTCCAAACGGATGCATCAGACTTCATAAGTCTGATGGTTCCACCTGTCTTTGGGTTCGTAGCAAGCATCTGTAGTTAAAATGAAGGCCAAGTTTAGACCGCTTGAATTTTATTCGTATGCTTAATATTTGAGTGTGTTGCCTTATTAAAGTTCACAATATTCGGCTGAATAATATACATATTTACTTTATTAGACATGTGATTAAACTGATAGTCTATTGCATCTTTCATTATTTTTAGTCTTGGTAGAATCTTCTTTTTAAGGGTTTTATTTTTTACTAAATATGCCCAATTACCAGAATTACTTCTATGTCTAGGATTCATTTTAACAATATGCTCAGATACTTTTCTTCCTGCTATCGAAGTTCTACCTAGAAAAAGTACATCCCAGTCATCAGGAACTTCAGGGTATACACGTTCTAGATCATTTTTAAATGTCTTAGGAAATAATACATCATCTTCAAGGATGAGTGTAGATTCGGTGTTGTCTTTACCTTTAGAATAGTCTTTTGCAATTTTATTAAGAAGATTACGTTGTGCTAAATAGCATCCTAATACACCTCTTACATTATCATGTGTTTTATTTGATATTCCACTTATTCCTTTTTTCAGCATTTCATCAGTAACTAAGACACCTGGGGCATATTTTATGGTTATACCTGCAGCTCTAGCTGATTTTCTAGTCCTTTTATAACGCACCCCATTTATATTCATACTGATGGCATAAACATTTTTAAAGAGTTTTCGTGTTGACCGGGCTACCCTAGCTGCCCCTGGTACCATCTATACTATCTTCTTTTTTTCGTCAATATTCATACGATTGGATCTTGTAGTTTTATTTAATTTTGTTATGTTTGGAAAAATAGCATACATATTAGCTTTGTCAGCAAACATATTATATTGAATGTCTATGGCAGTATGCATTTTTTTGAGATGTGGTAGGAATTTCTTTTTTAGCGTTTTATTCCTTACTATATATGCCCAGTTTCCAAAACTATTATCTTTGTAAGTATTATTTATTTTATATACGTGCTTTGATATACGTCCTTTATCGAATGTTTTTCTATATAGGTCTCTTTTCTCTTTTGGATTTATTTCTACAAATCTATTCAAGTAGATTAAGTCCCAATCATCGGGAATTTCTGGTTCAATATTTTTAAGTTTCTTATAAAAGTTTTTAGGAAATAGTGCATCATCTTCTACTATTAATGTTCCTTCATTAGGATCAGTGTCCCTTTCAGAAAGCTTTTCAAGTAGATTTTTTTGAGCTAAAAAGCAGCCAATTGTTCCTGGTTTATCATGGTAGCGCTTGGGTACACCTGGAATACCCTTTTGTAGTTGACCTTCTGTTATACGCACTCCAGGATATTGTTTAATCTTGACACCCGCTTTTTTCGCAGAATTTTTCATCATAGTAAATCTACGTCCCTTAGGATTCATAGTAATGGCATACGCATTTTTAAAGAGTTTTCGTGTTGACCGGGCTACCCTTGCCACTGTATCTGGCATCTATACTTGTGGTATAAAACATTCTTGATATTATAAGACAGATGTCTTGGTGTATCTTAGTGAATACGACTCCGAAATATATGCAGTATGCGGAGGTTCAGATTGCTTGTATTCGTAGATATGCTCCAAAGCTAGCGAACATCCCCATCTTTATAGCAACTGAGCTGCGGCCTACTGAGGGATCCCATCTTGAGAGTATTCTTAGCTATAGAAATACATATCATATTCTTTTAGAGGCAGAAGAATCTGGATTCTTAGAGTCACGCTTGGCGGGTATTGGCTATCTACCTGATGAGTTTGACTTTGTCTTACCCTTACAAGAGGACTTCTGGCTAGATCGTGCACCAGATTATTCAAGGCTGGATGAGGCGATCAATATTCTTAGAGCAGATCCTAAGATAAAGAGTCTTCGTCTAATGCCCTCACCTGGCCCTCATCAGGATGATATAGTATACAAGGGTCCGTGGAGAGTACTAGGTAAGAATGATACATATAAATTCACCTTTCAGGCGACGCTATGGCGTGTTGAAATATATAAGAAATTCCTGGAGCGAATTCTCATGGTGGCCTCAAAGGATTTTCATGAATCTGGCCTACCCGTTACAGATTGGGCAAAATACTGTATTAGGGCAAACGTTGCTGAGAATCTGAAGGGTCAGGAAATCTTCAGTGAGTTTATGAATGCAAACTCACTGCATTTGTCTATTGAACGGGAGCATCAGAATAAAAATGCAGTTTACTTAGCCCCATGGCCATATAGACCTACTGCTGTCGTCCTAGGATCTCTGGAGCCTTGGGCGAAAGAGTTTGCAAAGAGGGAGGGATTTAGACTAGATTAAACTAGATTAAAATACAGATCCAAAGGTAGTCCAATAAAAGCGTGCACCGATAGCCCCACTTACAAAGAATCGATTCGATGCAACATTGCTTGTGAAAAGAGTGCTTATCGGTTGAACAGTATTAGAATATGTCAGTTGGATTGCATATGAGCTATTTCTATAAGGCACGGGCAAAGTAATAGAAAGAGATGATGTAATCGTATTAGTACCATACTGTATAAACGGCTGTGTTAGTCCTGCAAGTTGAACTGATGATGTAAAGAGCGTACTGGTATATATTTCTCGAGAATATGGTAGTTTTGAATTTATTGTTGATATACTAGATGTGTTTGATCCGATCATATTACTAAAACTTACATTTGCAGTAGAGACAGTTGATAAATTAGATCCAGATGTATAGTATACTAGATCTGTACTAAGGTGTGAGAAGGAATAAGTAAATGTAGAAAATGTTGATAGGTTAGAGCCTGTTGTATAATAAATTAAACTTGTGCTTAGATTACTAACACGTCCATCCACTGTAGAAATACTAGATGGGTTTGGCATATCAATCAAACTAGTACTAAACACATCAATGTCTCCCATTAGTGAAGATGTTATTTGGTCTAATGAGGTAAATGTGGTTGAAATTGTAGAGTCGGATGAAGTGCCATATTGTATTAGAGATGAACTGAAATTATCTATGCTTGAACTAAGTGTAGAAAGAAGTTCATATATACCAATGTAGACAGTGGAAATAGTAGATTCACTAGAAATACCATATTGAATTAGTGAAGCACTATAATTATTTATAGAACCGTCTATCGTAGATGATAGTTCATTTATACCAATGTAGACAGTAGATATAGTAGATTCAGAAGATGTACCATATTGAATTAGGGATGCGCTATAGTTATTGATTGATGCGCTTATTGAGGATGTTATATTTAGTAGATTAGTATAGATAGTTGACATAGTGGAAATATCTGTGAAATTTAGGTTAGAAAAGGCAACACCATTTATTGTACTGACATTCAAATTTTTAATATCAGTATTTACAGAAGATGTATATTGTGTATAAAGCACCGATGACATGTAGAACGTAGGATTATAGGAGTACTGAAAATTCTGTGCATAGAGTGAACTAATAAAAAGAATTTCAGGATCTCGTTGACGAGCATAGACAATTTCAAGAGTGTAGGGTGTACTAGGTATAGCTGTAGTAAAATCATATCCAAATGTATTACTTGCAGAAAATGTCCTTAAAGGAAAATTACTCGTAGGGGCATTAGATAGATTTATATTGTACGCCGTCTTTGAAATTCTAGTAGTATTTTCATAGAAGCTCAAAGAAGTATATCCGCTTGTTGCTACAGGGAAGGTAGTGTTGCATCCGCTAGTATAGAATGTGCTAGCAACAATGACATAGCTTGAAAGCTGTAAAAAAGGTGATCCAGGGAGATTGTTCATTGTTGAAAATCCAAGAGGGAATGAACTAATTGACTGAGTGTAAATTGGAGCCTCATTTGTATTATATCCATATGCAGGGTAAATAGGAGCAACGCTATAGGATTCAATGCATCCTGCAATATAGTCAGTTAAATTGGAAAAGGTTAGAAAATCAGTAGGATTAATCTTGGAATATGAGAAATTAACTACACAAACAGGTTGAGAATAAATTATACTGCTAAAAGTATTAGAAGCATATGCATTCATGCGAGGATAAGGTATAGGATTTGAAGCGTACTCTGTTCCATTAATGTTAAATGATAAATTACCAGACCATGATACTGAGAATGGATGGGCATCTTCATTCGGTAAAAAAGCAAATGTGCCCTGTAGAGCAAATAAGTTAGAAAATACTCTACCTGTTGTTGTGCTTACTGTAGAAATAGTGGTATTTCCAGATGTAACATTGACCGAAGTTGGAAAGATAGTAGGCTGTACTGGTCTTCCAAAAGGCTGACTGTCATTAAATACATTATAAAAACTAGAATATGTCTGATAGAATGAAACATTTAATGGTTTGATTGAGGTAGTAGGTGTAGAAATAGGTTCGGGACTTGCATAGACCTGTGATACTATGGTTGATGTCCAGAAAAAGGGGGTTCTCAGAGTTGATCCAATTATATCTTGACCTTTAGTAAATACGCGATCATTTAGAGTGTCAATTTCGCCCTGTAAACTTCCAGAAGTTGAAAGTATATTTGAATTTGTAGCAATACCCAGTAGATATCTATCTTTCTGAAATTGGAACCAGATAGATGATATGCCTCTAGAATAAACTTTTACATCTCTTATAATGGTGGAGTTATACGAAATTTTATTATCAAGTGTAGTTGACATAGTACAAATGGCATTCTGTAGATTTTGAAATGATATGATTTGACCATAGGTTGTTGAAAGAGTAGAAAGCTGAATATTATTCACTGCGTATGATTTAAGAAAATATGTCTCTCCAACAACTGAACTGAGTAATGATAAAGTCAGAGTTGACAGCTTAATTTTTATTTGATTTGCCGCATAATTAGTATCAATAACAACAATATCTTCACCTATAAAGCTTAAAATAGAAGAAGGTCCTTGGGCCTGTAGGATAATACTCTTGTTAACAGTACTTCCAGCTATCGTATTTAGGGGTGCATTACTGTAGACCACCATTTGGTTGAATGAATAAGGTAATGTGCTAACAAAGGGTAACTGACGGCCGTCGATAAACATGGTATTTGTTTGCGGATCGCCCTTGATATTGATACCGCCAGTTCCTACAAATAGAACATTGCTATTTACTGTATTTGTGTTCGAATCATAACAATACAATGTATTTCCACCACTAATATCAAACTTTCCAAATGCCTTTGCATAGAGATATGCTGTATTAGAGGCCGTAGGATCATTTATGAGTCCAGCATTAGGACCATCTAGTATTGAGAAGGTCGCATTTGTCGCTGAATCAGCATCATATCTACCTGTAGTCGTTAGAAGTGTGTGAAATCCAGCGCCAAACTGAAAGGAGGAAAGTGTCATCCACATTGTTCCACCGACACCATCAGTTGTTAGAACACGATATGCGGGTATATTCGTATTGCTGTCACCCTTAGTAAAAATAGTATTAACAGTTAGTGTATCAATATATTGTGATGTCTGAAATGACGCCATACTATCTTTGCTTAAGATTCTTTCATCAGGGCATTTAGTCGCAGCTTCAAGTGATCAACCCTTTTTATCAGATCCTGTGTAAGGGCAAATTTAGCCATATAGAGTTGATCGGTATCTAGGGATTTGAAATTAGAATAGCCATGTTCGGCCATTTCAGAAACTGACGATGGAAAGATTTTCTGAACTTCTTGACTTAAAAATCCAAGTGTTTTGTTTAATGACAGGCGACGTTCAGACCGATAGGATTCCTCCCACGCATAAGAAACTAGTCGGAGACTTGATATTTGTTCTGTGACTTTTTCAAAAGATGCACTTGAAACAGATGCTTTGACGCGAGCATCAGAAGCAGTTATCCATGTTACACCTGTGGGTTTACGGGCATCTCCAATACCGATATCTAGAGAATATCCAGGGTCGGTAGAAGTATTAATTCCAACATATGCGTAATTTTTACGTTCATAGAATCGTTTTAGAACAAAATTGCTGGAATTAAATGTAATAGTTGAGCTGCTTACATTTATAGTTTGCATAGAATCAGTTGGGTTTAATTTATTTGCAGCGTAGACTTGTATGTTTGGTAGCAAAAGACTAGGTCTTATTACAGGGTTCACATTCGGTGGTATAATAGAAGCAGATCCCTGTATATTTAAATTATAGTCATTTGATACAGATGTTTGAATACCTAGTTCTTGTAGAATAGGTGATGAAAACCAGCTATTTATTGAACTGAGAGTTGACAGAGACAAGAAAAAAGTGCTACGACTTCTATATGTTGGAATAATTCTGCCTGTTGAGAATAAGCTGGTGCTATAATCTGAAATTATAGGTAGTGATTTGTAAAAAACAGTAGATCCAGCAAAAGGTGCTATATTACTTAAGAATAAAGGCTGTAGTGTTGATAACTTAGATATATTACTATATAGTGCTCCTGTATTAGGATTAACTTGTGAGTTGATATATACAGTATATTGTAAAGGCATACTTGACACATAGCCAAATGTTGAGTGGCTCACATTAAATGATGATATTCCTGCGCTGATATAATTTGTTACATTTATACTTAGTTGTGAGATGATAGATTTATTCGTTGATTGTATCGCTAGGTACTCCTGATTGAACCCACTACTAACATATGCTGTAACACTACTGAGATTTCCTATGGTTGTAGAATTGAAAAAAACAGCATCATTCCTTATTGTGCATAGTCCTGGAACAGGATTAGTATTTAAAAAAGCTTCATTGAATGGTGTCATAATTGTAGATATAGTATGACTATAGTCAATGTATGTAACACTAGTATTAGTACTCAAATCAGCTGTCATACTAGAAACTCCTGGACCAGTTATATATGGGAATATGCGACTATATATTATACTTGTATCAGCGCTAAGTGTAGTAGAGAATGTAGAAATTCTAGAATTTAGTGTGCTCAAACTACTGAGTATAGATCTTCCTAGGATAAATGGTATATTTGTTGAAAATGTACTGAATATAGTTGTTCCGAGAGTGGAAAGACTGAAATATCCGAGATAATTTGTTGAGACTTCTAACTTAGAATAGAAGGGAATAAATGTAGATTGAGCGATAGTACTTATCCTGTTTAGACCAGGAATCGCATCTAATCGTTGAAGCTGTGCAATACCCGCACTTAGTGAACTTTGAACAATTGTTGAGAATACAGTATAAGGATTTATTAAAATTCTCGGTTGACTTATAGTGCTATATAGTATTGTATTGAGAAAATTCTGATTTACATTGATACGTGTATTTGCAGTACTTATATAGGATGGAATGGTGAATCCGTTGAGCGTAGGAACAATGGCATTATTTGATAAATCAATCATAAGAAACGATGAATATGTAGAAAGATTTGGACCGAGAGTTGATGCATATTCTATTGTGCTGACAAATGTACTATTAAAATCAACATAGAGTGTAGAAATAGATGATCCTCCATCAATAAAATTAGATGCTGTTGCCACAGTAGATATTATATTAGATCTGTAAATATCAAGTGACACATTTGAATCATATAATCCTGTTGATATTGACGACAGGATTGAAGGTAAAGTATCATTAATATTATTAAAAAAAGGGTAATCAACTGTATCATTGAATATCGAAGAAATAGAACTTATTCCTGGACCGATATAACGAGGTGCCTCATTTAACCAATACCAAGGTAGCGGATTATTAGATCCGAATACACCTCCAAAAATAGGATTTGGGTTCTCTAATGATTCAGTATAATCACCAATAGAATCTCTATTAATATATTGATAGATACCTTGCTCAATAAATGTAGATGCTTGTTGTGAAAACATTATATTATAGAATGTGCTTCGTGTTGTACTAATACCAGGCGTAATTGTTGAGAAGAATGAATTTATACTACTGTAAATTGTAGATATGGAGGTTGAATTCAGTTGAAAGAGAGTATTGAATGAACTCAGCGTACTAACTCCAATATTACTTGCTATAAGTAATTGTGAATAATTTGTACTTATAGCGGTTGATATGTTAGCTGTATTCAAATATGATGAAGATGAAATTTGTGAATTAAGCTCTTCAATTGATGAAATATAATTTATAAATATATCCCCATTTGAGTATGTATAAAATTGTGATAAGAATAAGGTACCTACCGCTTGATTTGTCCATTTTGAAAAAGTGCCAATGCTGCTTACGATAGGCACATAGCTTACAGAAGATGACAATGGTGACCCTCTATTATACAGAGTCGCGACTGTCAGCATATTTAATTCAAGGCTTGTCTGTGCCAAAGCCATCTATTCTTTGATTTATTTTAGTTTATTCATTTCTCACGTAACGCTTCTACCGTGAGGCTTCTAATGTAGATATCTGTGCCTCTAACTTTTGAACTGCAGATAGTAAGTACTGGGTTGCACCAAACTCTAACTTGAAGATCTGATCAGTATCTAGAGAATGAAAATCATCTAACCCATGTTCCTTGGTATAGGATACACTGTTAGGTAGAACCTGTTTTACTTCTTGGGCAATGAAACCATAGTAGGTCTGAGACTTTATTCCAGCCTTATCTTGAAATTCTTTAGTAAAATTATAAGTACGGAGAGGAATTTCTGAAATGAGTTTCGCACATGATACTAAATCCACTGTTTCAATATCTTTCTTAACACGGGCATCACTTGCCGTAACCCAGTTCGTTCCAAAAGGCTTTCTAGCATTACCTGTTGCAATATCTAAAGAATACTCGGGGAAAGTTGTATTAATACCTATATTTCCTAGATTCTGATTAGGAGGCATTTGTTTTCTTATTGTAAGAGCACCATCATTGAAATATATAGTTGAATGTATAACATTCATTCGGTGTCTGGCATTCATAAAGGCGGGTATCTCTCCTGAGAAAATATCAAAGTTGGAAAGCTGTATCGTTGGGGTTGTATTAGATGAATAGCCTATCGAATTAATTACAGCCGTTGTAATTCCTGTACTAATTGTTGACCAAATAATCGCATCTGATGATAATGCTACCCTTTGGAGTGATCCTGCTGTGCCGGCTATATTCCAGTTCTGGCCATCCCATGCAATAGAGTTTACTGTGCTTATTCCTGAGGGGCTCTCAGCATATGTCCATGTTATACCATTATAACTGTACATCAAATTAGAAGAATTTCCATTTGATCCGCCTGCCAAAAAGAGGTCGCCATTCCATGCAACTGCATTTCCTGTACTGAGATGTGGTACAGTAACGTCGGTCCAGTTACTTGCATTGAAACTGTATTTCATTTTGGCATCGCTACTAGAGGCGCCTGTTCCCAGAGCAACCCAGGTACGACCATTTGTAGTTATTGCATTGCCTTGATCAGTAAAAACATTTGATGCTACTTGCCATACATCACTAATATCAGTATATTTAATTGTTGTCTGTAACGGATTACCACTTGCATTATTTCCAACTGCAGCCCATGCAAGACCATTCCATGCTAGATCATTTATATAATCCATTCTTACTGCGGGTAGAGCATCAGTCCATGTTATACCATCATAGCTTATTAGAAGATCAGTAGATCCAGCTGATCCTGCCAACCAATAGGGTCCAGCCCACTTTACTGTATTTACTGCAGTTATACCAATAGGAACATTTGCATTTAACCACGTTGAAGCAGGGTTCGTTGTATATTTTATGTTGGATCCCACTGTAGTCTCACCTACAACAACCCATAGACTGCCATTGTAGGCAATGCTATTTGCCTGTATAGAAAATCCAGGATCATTTGGTGAGATCCTATAGATATAAGGCAGATTAGAATTTAGAAACGTAGTTTTCCCTGCTAAATTGGAACCTACTAAAATATGATGAGTAGATGGATCAGGCGATGAACTAATTTTGGCAGATCCTAGCATGGAAAATGAATATGCTGCAGATGTAGATGTGAGAATTCCTAGAGAGGATAAGTATAGAGCTCTATTAACAACTAAATTGGATGTAGTCAATGAATTTGTTCTAAAGGTAGAAAATGATGGAGCGTATATATTTGCTTCAACTACACTTGATATACTAGTATAACTACTTACTAGATAGCCTAGGGTGTTTGAAAAGCTGGTTTGAACACCTACATATGAAGAAAGTATATTCCTACTAAAGCTGCTAACAAAACTTGATGCATTGCTTGTTTGTCCAGCTAAGGTTATAAATTGTTGATCATTATAGTTTGAAAAGCTTACAATTGTACTATTTAAGACTGTGATTGAAGATGCGGGATTAAAATTAGAATATGTTACAGCATCATTTGTACTTAGTAAATAATATAGCGCAATTGTGCTGAAACTCTGCTGAGATATGGTAATTACTGATTGATTTAATATGGTGAAACTACTGAAGAAGGCTCCCGTATTTGAATTGACAAAGCTAGAAAGTGATGAAACTCCTGGGTCAGTTCTTATTGATGATATATTATAAATAGAATTAGAAAATGAGGAAAAGAGTGTAGTAAGGCTAGTGCTTATAGATGAGAAATTGGGATTAATGAAAGTAGACAGCGATGAGAGACCAGGGCCACTGAATATTTTAGGATAAACAGATGAAATATAGTTTGATGTTGTAGAAATATTAGAAGTCTGCACTGTTGAGAGTGACTGTAGAGTGGAAAAGGGTGTTTGAAGGCTGAATACTGTATCAATAGTTGAATAAACAGACGGCAACATTGTTGAAAATGAGGATAGGGTAGTCATTAAATTAAATCCGACACCAAAGACACTTGAAAGTGTAGATAAGGACACACTGACGGCCTCTTGTTGAAGTATAACATAGCTATAGCCAACAGTGCAGACTGCAGTGTTGATAAGGTTTATCTGTGTCTGTAAATTCGTTGAAAAGGTGGAAATTGTATTCCCCTGTGTAACCCCTACGCCTGTTGAAATTGACCTATATATAGTAGTTAAAAAGGTGCTCATTGTACAGAGACCAGGGGTGCCTGCAATATTCTGAGCCTGTAGGATACTTGATATGTATTGTCTCTGTATACTAGTTGATAGAGAACAAATTCCTGGAATACCTGATTCTATAATAAAGGCGGATGAGAGAGATGATATTGTTCCATCAACAAAGGTTGAAATATTTTGTATACCTACAGTCGGATCATAACTAATTATAGTAGACTCAAACCCTGAGAGTGTAGAGCCAATTAAGGTAGATAGTGTACTAACTCCAGTTCCAGACGCACTTTGAATTATATCATTTGTTTCATTTGTATATCCAATCATAGTTGAGGCATCATTCCCTATTACAGATGATATACTGAAGCCTATATTAGTACTGTATTCTTGGACTGATGTACTAATATTAGTGTAATAATCGGTAAAATATGTCGATAATGTCGAGACTGCGTTACCTTGATTGAAGGTGTTTTCTAGAACAGAACCGAATGTACAGAATGTGGGTTGGAATTGTGTAGATAGTGTAGATATTGAATTACCTAGATTAATTATAGTGCCCTGCAAGTTTAAGATCTGTACATTCTGGCCTTGTAATATATTAAAACTATTTATCAATTGTGTATATGAGCTATAGTATAAGGTAGATACTTGAAAATTATAGAATGCATTAGTTGTGCTCTGAATAGAAGATATTTCTGCGCCGCTAAGCGTAGAAATACTGCTAAGTGATATAGCAACCTTTATTTGATTAACAGAAAGCTTGATAATTGCATTAGATATATCAGGTATTGTTGATGGGGTGAAGGTTAGCCCTGCTGTACTTAGAACTTGCTCAGGGGTGAAATACTGGAAGAGTTTGTAGACATTACTACCTCCTGGAATTACAGGAATTGTATATGATGAGATTTGTTGTGTAAATTGTGATTTTAAATACAAGTCTTGATATGTTAAAATATCAAGATCAAGTGTACGTTGTGATGATGCCATCCCTACTATGTTTATATATGAAAATAACATATTTTGGACCGCATGCTAGAAAATCTGCGCTGAGCTTTCTTGATTAATCTAATTATAGAATTAGATGGTCGGCCAAGGAGGTCTTTTACAACTTGTAGCTCTTGGAAAACAAGATGTATTTCTAACTGGGAACCCACAGATGACCTGGTTCAAAATGGTTTACAGGCGTTATACAAATTTCGCTATTGAGAGCCAACCCATGTATTTTGATGGTACACCAGATTTTGGTAAGCGTATCACTTGTAATGTGCCACGTCGGGGTGATTTATTAAGTCAGATTATCTTGGAAGTAACTCTACCGGCGCTTACTCTTTTAGACGGTACACCTGTATCCTATGTAAATGCTGTTGGACATGCCTTGATACAAGAAATTACTGTTGAGATCGGCGAACAGGAGATTGATAGGCAGACAGGCGAATGGATGGAAATATGGTCAAACTATGTTACAACTAAGGACAAGCAGACAGCATTTTACAATATGATTGGGAAGGTGGATGGATATTCACCTCCCACCTTGTTTGGTCCTTTGAAGCTGTATATCCCTCTCAGATTCTGGTTTTGCCGAAATCCTGGACTTGCCTTGCCATTGATTGCATTGCAGTATCACCCAATCCGCATAAATCTTACTCTGAGACCGCTGAATCAACTTTTCTTTTCACAGGCTCTCACTACTCCTTTATGCACAACTCTACAAGTAAAGCCTGCAAGTATAAGTGATTTAATGTTGTGGGGTGACTATATATATTTGGATGTTGAGGAGCGTCGCAGATTTGTAAGCTCAACTCACGAGTACTTGATTGAACAAATACAGTATACTTCTCCTATTCCTATTGCCCCCGGTGCAACAAGTGGGTCTCTAAGATTTGAATTCAATCATCCAGTAAGAGAGCTTTTTTGGTATATTCAGAGGGATGATATGACACGCTACCACGAATACTTTAACTTTAGCTCTCTAGGAACCTTTGAGATTGGAACACGTAAGGATATTTTACTAGATGCAGTTCTTCAACTGGATGGGTTTGACCGATTCCAAGTTCGCGATGCAGGCTACTTTCGTCTAGTTCAGCCATGGCAGTATCATACAGTTGTTCCAGAGGAGTCTTTCATGTATTCTTACAGTTTTGCCTTGAGGCCTGAAGATGCTCAGCCGAGTGGATCAATGAATGCTAGTCGCATGGATTCGATGGTTCTTCAAGTGAATATTAATCCTACATTGATTGGTACAATAGGCACCTTGCACACTCGCATCTATGGAACAAATCACAATGTGCTTCGTATTGCGGATGGTTTTGGTGGCGTTCTCTTTACAATCTAATAGGTAGAAGCGATGACGCTAGTTGACGTCAAATTAACACAGGGATCATACTGGAAAGGCGCACAACTACCCTATTGGGTCTATATGGTAGTTGTCGTATTGTTAGGGGGTCTAGGCTTAGATCATTTACTCTTAAGGAGCCCCTATACATTCTTGATGAAACTTTTAATACCTACGTTGGGATTTTGGTATTTATACGATATTGCTCAAGTGTTTGGTGAGCGTGAGCTAGTGGAAAAATTTGGTCTCGGGGTTCCCTGGTATGGGCCGATGGGCCTTGGAGCAGGAATCTTTATTAATAAGAATGCTAGTAATCTAGCACCCCCGACGATTGCTAAACCGTGGATCTATATGATATATGCAATTCTTAGTATATTCTTTTTCATAATTCCTTTGAATAAGGTTTTAATAGGCGATTATGCAGGCTGTATTGCTCAGATATGTATGTACACCATATTGGCCCTATTTTCTTTAGGCTTAACTGCAATTCTAGCATTATGCTGGGGTATTTATGACGCATTCCGTGTATTATTTGATACTAAAGGCTTGTTTGAAAAGGGTGCAGCTCGCATATTTCCGGCAACCTTTGTCATGGATCCTTATTTTAATAAGGGTGCTCTTGGACCTGAGCCTATGCCTCCTGTAAAACCCGAAGAACAAAAAAGTATACTATCTAAAATTATAAGCTATATAATCGGAATTTATACGTTTGGACCTAGGATGGCATTAGGTGCTGCCACAAGTACTGCTAAATTTGTGGGAAATACTGCTGCTACTACTGCAAAAGAAGTAGGTACTGTTGCGGGTGATGTAGTAAAAGAGGTTACTGATACTGCCGCTAATACTGTAAAAGGTATTGAAGATACAGTTGTTCAAAAAGGTGAAAATACAGTAAAGGCATTAAATACTGTGACAGGTGGATTAGCATCAAAGGCAATAGATAAGGCTGAAGAAAAGATTGGAGGTATAGCTGGTAAGGTTACAGACTTAGTGAAGAAGAAGGCGGATGAAATAGAAGAAAGAGTTGATACATCAATTAATAAGGCAGTAGGAAAGGGTGTTGATAGTGTTGTTGATAGAGTCACAAGTATGCCGAATAAAGTGGCTACTGCAGTTGATACGGTTGGAAAAATGGCTACTGTTCAGGCTGATGTGGCAATGGCGGGTGTTCAGACTCTTACAGCTGCAACAGATATAGCAAAGGCAGGACCTAAGGTCTTAGTAAAGGTTGCCGATAAGTTAACCGATCCTGCAGTTCAAGATGCAGCAGTTGATAGTATGGTTGATAATTTTTTACCAGCAGCGGCTTCAGGTATTATGAGTAAATTTGTTCCAACTGCCCCTGTGCCTGGATCACCGGCTGCACAAGCCGCATCAACTGCAGCATCCGCGGCAGCAGCATCCGCGGCAGCAACATCACCCGCAGCGGCAGCAGCCGCAGCAGCAGCCGCAGCAGCTGTACAGAAGGGTGGTGCGATGATAACAGCCTCATCAGATCCTGCATTTTCAAGTGCCGTTCTAATTTTTAGTGTCGCTCTCTTAGCCTTTGGTGGGTACGTAATGTACAGCTTTAGAAAAGCAGCCGAGCTGAATAGAAATGACCGACCGGATGATTCCCCTCCTGACGCAGAGCCAGTTCGAGGATCTCCTAAAGCCAAACGGGCCTGATGGGAAGCCTGCAGCTGAAGCCGTTGTCGTTTACTTTACGGCGCCATGGTGTGGAGCATGTAAGAGACTGGATTTTACTTCCTTATTAAATTCAACGCCCAAGACAATTGTATGGTACAAGTGTGATGTAGATGTGAATAAGTACACTCTGGGCTATTGTGGCTTGACTAAGATACCATCCTTTGCTATCATAAAGAATGGTAAGTTTCTGGGTAAATTTAGTACATCTGATACTTTGACAGTGTTTGATACTCTAAAGGATGCATTTGAGTAAAGGTATAGAATATATTGTATTAATATAGATGGATAATAAACCAGGAAAACGCAAAAGTAGAATGAATAATATAAAATCTAGGATGAATTCTGGTTCATATAATATGGCCAAATTTAAGGCAAATGAAAAAAATCTAAGGGAGAAAATAGCCTTTTTTGAAAAGAAGGATGCAAAGGGAGAGCTAAAAGATTACATGTATGCGCGAATGGAGGAGGCAAAGAGCATGTATGATCAACTTTTAGCATTGAAGTCAGGAGCCCCTTTGCCTACTGTAGCAGCTGCTGCTGCCGCAGAACCTATTTCTCAATTTGTCAGAGAACAGCGAGAATTAGCAAATAATCAACGTAATGCGGCAGTAGAAAGCCTTTTTCCAGGTACACTCAGTTCAGTCCCGGCGCAAACGCGTAAAAAGGCTACTGCTGTTCCTAAGATGACCTTGAAAAAGCTTAACAAGCAACGTCGTCAGGCAGAAGCAACTGCTCTAGCAGTTTCATATATAGCGCCTGAATTTAACCCACCTCCCCCTAGCCCTGCTACCTTAGGAGCACCTTATGGGCATTACAATAACAGTGGTACATTCCATGTGAATGGAACTGTTGCACCCACGGCCTATAATTTAGGCGCAAATGCTCCTGGTGCAGGTGGTTACGGAACCGCCTTTAATAATGTAGCCACTTACCGCACAGCAGTGCCGGCAGTTACAGCACCTCCTAATAGACCGATTACAACCAGACGTCAGAGAACCCCTGTACCAATCTATAATGAATATTACGAACAGGCTGTTCCCCAGTTCTTACCTCTTCCTGAGCTATATGATCCCTATACGGGCAGAAAGTTTTCACCTGAAGAAGACCCTATGCCTCCGATTGAATCAGCATATCATGAACTTAAGGATATCTTGAAGAAGGCACATCTGAAGGCGGCATCTCTGAGAAAGAAGGCAGCAAGGGCGACTAAACGGAGAACAAAGGCAAAGAAGAATAATAAGAAGACATTTAATGCTGGGCTGAGAATTCGTTTACCTCCTAATAGCCTCACACCAACTGGTCAGCAACTACAGCCTCAGGAAAACTTATATGTTTAATAGATGGTATATGACGTATGCATAATAGGAGCCGGCATTGCCGGTTTATATTTTGCATTAGAGCTTTCAAAAAAACACCCGACCTATAAAATCTGTATCTTGGAGAAATATGATTATATTGGTGGACGTACGGCGACGTTCAGACATAAGTTGCCTGGCCTGGGAAAGATAAGTTGGGAAGAAGGTGCAGGGCGCATCGGATATTCTCATCACAATATCATAAAGATAATAGACCACTATGGTCTAACTAAGATTCCAATTACAAATGACATAGAATGGAGGGAGAAACCTTTTGTTCACGAGCCAGTTGATGTAAATAGCTTAATTCATAATGTGCCTTATGATAAACTAGATGAGAAGGTGCTAAGAACACATACACTCAAAGAAATTATGGAGGCAATCCTAGGGCCGACAAGGACAAAGGAAATTATGGACCGCTTTGAATATAGATCTGAATTGGATACTGCTAGGGCAGATAGAGCCCTATATGTTCTAGGTCATGAATTCAGTAAGGATGAGAAGTTCTTTGTCATACAAGAAGGGTTTGGTAAGTTAATTGGTCTGATGAAAGGAGATCTGGAAAAGGCTGGTGTCAAAATAATGAGAGGCTATGAGGCCCAAGATATATATCAGGGATCAGCAAACTATTCTGTTAAAATAAATGGAAAGATACCTGTCAGAGCACAGAAGGTCGTCGTTGCTCTGACACGCAATGCGGTTGCCAAGTTCCCTTGTTTTTCTTGCCTACCTATTCTGAAACAGGTAAAGATGAGACCTCTGGTTCGTATTTATGCAGTATTCCCCTTGAAAGATGGCAAGAGCTGGTTTGACAGTATAGGCAAATTCGTCTGCCCGAAACCTGTGCGCTATGTCATACCAATAAATCCAAAGCAAGGCACTATTATGATATCTTATACAGACGGTGAGGATGCAGAGTACTTTATGGATCTAATAGAAAAATCTGGAGAAGGTGAGGCCATGCGACAGATTATGGCACAGATTCGGTATCTTTTTCCTGATAAGCATGTGCCAAACCCCATCTTTCATAAGGTGCACGCGTGGTCTGAAGGCTGTTCGTATTGGACTCCTGGTGACTATGATTTCAACAAGGTATCAAAAAAATCAGTAAGACCCTTATCAAAGATGCCAGGTGTTTACATGTGTGGAGAGTCTTGGGCTTACAGTCAGGCGTGGGTGAAATGCGCCATTGATCAGGCTGATCATGCCTTGGATGCATTTCAGTATGATGTGGCTAGGGCACTTGTTGCTAGAGAATCAACTTGATGATTAAACATCCAGGGAAACTCGTACTGTGCTGAGCCGGCCTTATGTCCTTTTAGCCACTTATATTCTAAGCGGTGCCCCATTTGCTCTGATAAATTGACTAGCTGTTTTACTAGGTCCAAGTGTTGAATGACACCACCCTGTTTTGTCCACCCCTTCTTTTGCCAAGATTTGCCCCAGACAGATGCACAGTTGATTGAGTACTGACTGTCAGACCACATCTTGATGAATCCCGGATATTGTTTTGCTGCATTAAGACCATTAAGGAGCGCTTGGAGCTCTGCACGCTGGTTTGTCTGGGGGTCAGACTTAGGGATCGGTCCAGATCCTTTATTTAAGACTTTGTATCCCTCATTATCAACGACGATAAAACCCCATGCAGCATTAGCATTTCGTTTACCATTATTTGTGCATGCTCCGTCGGTGAAAATGTGTGTTGTTGGTATTCTTTCAGATAATAATATGGACTCATTTTGTTCTATAGGTAAGGGTAGTGAAGGGGCTGTTACAGGATGGACGAGTACGTTATTGCTGCTTGTTTCTACATCTGTATCATTGTCCCTGTGCTGGTATATGTAGGCATCCAGAGGGCCAATACATCTGAATACGTTTTTAAAGGTCTTCTTGGCCTTGGTATTATCTTGTTCTTGTATCATCTGTACGGTGCTTACATTAAATGGAAGGCCGGTAGTTCAAATTTTACACCCCCGTGGTCTGATTTTCTGTATATGGTTATTTCTATACCATTAATGTGGATCGGTTTCTATGAAAAAGAGGCAAGTCGTGAGCACTATGATATGTTACTCCTTCTAGCATTTGGATCTCTAGGTTACAACTTATATACTATTATCTTACACACTTCAACGGTGACTGGGGGGCTTTAGATGATCGCCAGCTTTGCCTTAAGAATAGGATCAGTCAATTCCTTCGCGTGATCCATTGAATGATAGAGAATTGCAGGGTAGGACTTGAATGCCTTCTTGCAACAGCCACATGTATAATCTTTAGAATCCTCCTTCTTAAGAATCCAAGGATCAATTGTTTCCTTAAGATGGTTTCTGGCAATGTGTACACGGCAGTACTCCTTCTTGTGAAAGGCCTCCTTGCATCCATCAAAAGGGCATTGAATGGAGGGGAGCTTATCCGTGTGTTCCAATTTAATATGCATATCAAGTGCATACTTTTGGAAGAATTTCTTGTCGCACGTTGAGCACTCGTAAGAAAGAGTGCCCTCGTGTCGCTGTAGGTGATAATGCATAGTGTTTTGCTTGGCCTTGGTTATACCACAGACACCACAGACATAGAGGCCTGCTTCGTTTTTCTTGTATTCGAATACCATTAGTTTATTGAACTGATTGGCCAGGCAAACTTCAATTTTTACAGCAGTAAATTGGTCTAAAGTCATATTCTGTTTATTATATAATTATATGGAGACGGGTCTATTTCATGTGAATGAGAACTTTAATTTAACTGTTCTTGAGGAATATATTGAAGAGCATCCAGAAGATGCTGAGAAGTGGTTAGAATTCTTACAGAAAAAGGATGAAAAATTATTAGAGTTTGGTACAACTAATGCAAAGCGGCCTTCTAATATCATGGTAACACCAGATATCGGTGAAGGCCTAGAATGTAATCTACCAGCTGATTTTGAGAATGTATGTATTAAGTGCAAGAGAACATGGACTTCTACTCCTGAGCATATGACAACAACCTTGTTGTGTGGCCATAAATATCATACTGCTTGCTGGTTTTTACAAGCCTATGAAGATACTGATCATTGTATTTTTGAAGGGTGCGGGCAGAGTACATATGGATATATACGTGGCCTATCTCGCAGACGTGAAAATATGAGAGTGGATACTGTTTCTGTACTCACTGACGCGGTATGTAGTAAGAGGGAGTTTAAGTTTGATATTAAGAAGATGAAGAGGCAGATTTCTAGTTGTATTAGGTCATTCAGAAAATTTAAACTAAAGGAAAAGGAAGGTAAAAGTAATTTGATGAAAAAACATATTTTCTCTATCCGTCAAATTCAAAGTGATATGAATGCCGAAGTAAGAAATTTATCTAAGAGTGCCGAGACTACTGAATGTTTAAAAGAAGTGAGGGCGTATAGACGTATAGAACGAGAGGTATTTAGAAAGTACCATTTATCGTTGAGAGATCTTATGCGAAAGAAGATAATTAGAAGGATGGATTGGAGGGTTAGATCTATCTTAGAACGACACGGTAGAATTAATGCAGGAAGATACAGATTTGGTATTCGTATTTACCCAGGATCTAAAAAATGGACGGTGGATGATTCGGATGAGGAGTTTGATTCAGATTCTGAAGATGATATGCCTGGTGATCTACCAGCAACTGAGTGAGGGCTTTGCTGGAGCAGGAAGAGGTGTATCTAGATCCTTATATTGTTTAAGAAAGGTAAATGTAATTCCCTTTCTTAGATCGACAAGGTCACCATCAATCTGGAACTTGTTTCGTAGTGCGTATATATTCTTATTTGTCCTTGAGTAGATGTAATCAAGATAGCTGTACTTATCAAGTTCCTTTGCCTCAGCCTTGATATCATCTGCCAAATAAATATTTGCCTTGGCAAGCTCAGTAAAAGTTATATCAATCTTCTCAAACTCATCCTTCTTGAGACCCTTGAACTCTGGATGCTTAGGGTCCAACTTGGATCTTGCAATTTGTTGATCAAGCTCAGTAAGTGTCTTCAGATTCTTATTGATAACTTGCTGCATTGATGATATACTCATCTTATACTCTGCAATATTTAACTGCCATTGTGAGCTAGGAATTGCATAGTAATTGTGAGACCACTGAGATTCCTTGTCTCTCAAAATGTCTCTGACAATGTACTCAAATCGCTCATCGGGCTCTACTGTCTTAATGCAGTCTTCAAATGTCTGCATGATGGTACTAGTCTAGCACCTTGCAGCTACTTCAATTTTTTGCTAAAGTCTGCTTCTAATATAAAGGCTTTCTGCAGTATACCTTCATATGATTAGCACTAGCATCTTTGTAAACCTTTTTTCACAGAGTATAAAGCAGGCGATCTTTTATATGTTTAATCTTTTACAGAAGTCAGAGAATACTCAGGATAAGTCTGTGAAATTTATTGATAGTGAAATGGGCGATGATCCTCAGATTCAGGATAATGACGCAATGTCAGAGCCTGATATGGCTGTGCGTCAGTATTCTCTGCGTGAGAGGAAGGCAGTTAATTACAAGGTCTAGACCTAAACATTTATTTGAATTCTAGTATAGAATGGCACCCATTACAATTCTTACTCTCGCGATCGGTAATGATTATCGTAAGTCGCTAGAGAAAGCATTCGAATCCAAACGCCTGTACGCAAAAAAGCATGGCTATACCTATGTACAGGCAGGTGAAGAGTGGTGGGATCGTAGAAGACCAATTGCATGGTCAAAGGTACCATTCATTATGGATCAGCTTTCTAAGCTTCCTGAGGGCGCTCTAGTATGGCAAAGTGATGCAGATGTCTTGATTACTAATTCAGATCTGAAGCTAGAACAGCATGTTCTTCCACTGCTACCAGAAGGGAAGGATATGCTTTTGATCTACGATGCATGTGAACATCTTAATTCAGGAAATATTCTGATGAGGAACACTAAGTGGTGTCGTGATTACTGGAAGCGGGTTAATGAGCGTGACGATTGTACATATCATATTTGGTGGGAGAATATGGCGATGATCAAACTTATAGATGAGAATCAGTCAGATAAGGATAAGATTCAGATTACAGATCAACACAAGCGCTTTAATGCCTACATTATGGGACTACCAGCTCAGCCTCTATGGCAACCAGGCGATTTCTTAGTCCATTTTGCTGGGGTCTATCAATGTGAAAAGATGCGAGATCTTATTGAGCGTATTCAATCTGGAGAGATTCCGAGGCTAGATATGTATAATCCTTAGGATTAATTCTCAGGCTTCTATCTTCATAGATAACTCCTGCCTACCCCTAATCTGTTCCTTTTCAATCTCAATAACTCGCTTAAATCCTCTTTGTCTTAATCTCTCGCGATATGCTGGATCATTTATTATACGATTAATAGCATCACACCAAGCACCAATATCATCACGCTGACATAAAATTCCTGCACCACCTACGCATTCAGCTAATCCGCCCGCCTCACTATGTATTACAGGTATTCCTGACGCCATTGCTTCTACTGCAGTACGTCCCCATGTCTCATTCTTAGATGGCATTACTAAGATGCCAATCTGTTTAAAAATTACTTTTACGTCTTTTTGATTTTCCATATAGGTTAAATTGGGTGGAATTGGATTTAGTAAATCTTGCTGAGCATATCCTCCCTTCACTCCAATAAACTGGACATTCTTTAAAGCTTGCACCATTTCATAGAACTGAGAAGATCCTTTATTTTTGTTACAATTAATAAGACATACAACATTATTTTGTACGGTATAGTCACGCAATGGGTAGAAATTTTTAGTATTAACATATGGGATCATTCTCATATTGTCATGAATTGTTGGAAGTGTATCTTGAGTCATGCGGCTATTGTAAATTACCGATACAGGAAAATTCACCTTCTGAGGTAATAGCCAATGATAGCAATTTACTACATGAATTAAAATATAAATTGGCTTAGTTCTGTCTTCTATAATCTTAAAATTAACAGCATCATCCTTCATTTGATAAAATATAAAATCAGCATTCAAAACTTCCCGTTTAAAAAATGGGTCCTCTGTATTATACTTGTAAATCTTGAACCCGTCATATTCTTTGACCTTTGGTTCCCGAATAAATACAATCAGTGTATGACCACGTTCTCGTAAGTATTTCATAATTTCATATGCAGTTATTTCTGATCCGGCAAAACTTCCTGGGAGAAAGGTGTCACTTAATAAAACAATCTTTTTAGGATTATTTGTTTTTATTGTGCTAGTTGTATAAGTAGTAGAAATAGGTGTAGGATTAGTATGTTCATCATGTTCAGGATAATCTGTATGTTTATTAACTATATTACCTTTAAAAAATGGTGAAATAATAAGGCATATAGTTGCAAATGCAGCTAGTACCAGAAGATCTCTGGACATTCTAATTTACTCATCTTTTTTTCTGCTCTATAATATAATGGCCCAAACGCGTAAAGTCCCTGCAGTAGGCTCAAAGGCTATGGTGTGGCATGGCTCAGCTAAACACACCTCCGGAGGTCTGACTAGAAAGGATCTGATGAAGACTAAGAAGGGTCGTATTGTTAGCAAGAGAAAGCACGCCATCGGAAAGAGACGTATCCAGACTCTGCGTAAGCTTGGATTCAAGTCCAAGAAGGGTACCTTCAAGCTGTTTAAGAAATAAGGGATAAAAAGTAGCTAAAGCTTAGGGTTCGGCCAACCGCTCTGTTACTGTTCGTAGGATCATTCGCAAGTCAGATACTTGGAGTCGCAGGGCTCCATTGATTTCTGGATAAAACCACATAGAGTTAAAAGATAAATCCGAGATGGTGCGCGAATTGATTGACGAAAGACAGAGACTTGCTCCTGCTCCTCGTAGCTCTCTGTAGAGGCTACGAAGATCTAGTTTTTGAATGGCCTGTTGTAGGACTGGATGTAAGATATACTGAGCCTTTATAAATTGGGCTTCAGTGAGGCTATCGAGTTTGGGAAAGAAGGCCGTATTGGGAATAGGCGGTGTAATAGATTGTTTAGGACTATCAGATATTTCCGATAATACTGTGCATGTGGGTGCCGGTTGTAGTGTAGAACATTTTTGCCAGAAGGCTGAAGGTGCGGAACACTTTGGTGTAGTGATAATAAGAATAGGCTTCTTGAGATGTCCTAGGATGGATAAGAGTAGACTCCAGTCAGTGGATGTCTCTGGCATATACGTCAGATCCCAACTATATGCTAAGAGCCATGCCTTTGATTCTTGTTTGGTAGTCAATAAAATGTGAGTCTGAAAAGGGTTTGTACCAGACATGAGTTGATCTTGAAAGCCGTTGGGCAGTGCACAGATATCATTTGGGAGAATCCATTGGCTTAGTTTACCTCTTAGCTCTCCGTCAAAAGCCTCTAAAGAAATAGAGCTCATCTAGTTCTTTAGAGTCCAATAAGAATGCGAAAAAAACGTACGTACCACTAGTAGGCGAATGAATGAATACGTAAAAATCCTAGTTATCGCTGTTGGTTTAGCTGTCTTGGATTTACCCTGGCTCTGGATTAATTCCAAGCGGGTCGCTGATTTCGTAAATGATATCCAGGGTGGCAGGTCTATGAATCTTAGATTATGGGCCGGTATCCCTGTCTACATTGCCTTGGGTTATATGGTCACTCAGCAGACGTCTGCGCCCCGGGCGTTTTTAGCTGGGCTCTGTACATACGCAGTCTACGATTTTACTCAGCTCTTTGTTCTAGATCGGTACCCCATAGAATTCGCTTTTGCTGATACCTTATGGGGTGGTCTTCTCATGGCTCTAGCTTGGTGGATTGCTCATAGAGTTGGTTTAGTCGCTTCAGATAAGTGAAAACTAAGGGTCTAAACTCCTTTACGGTTTACACTTAGATGTCTGGCGAACCTATTATCTTAATTAGTTCTTGGGTCAATCATCCAGAGACCTTGATGACACATCGTGACCTCTGGATCCAAGCCTTTCCTGGTGAAACTGTGAATTACATTGTCTATATTGACGCTAAAGACTACGCAGATGAATCCAATTTCTATGACGGTACAATGCGTGATAAGCTAATGAATGAGTGCATGCGTCTGGGTATTCAGTATTATTTAGTTCCTGAACATTATCATGATAACAGGAGTTTAATAATACCACATTGTCAGATTAATCAAGAGAGGTCTGCAAGTGCAAGAGATGTCTTAGTCTGCCATATGGCCTGGAGGGATCATGTTCTAAATAATCAAAATGTAAATAGGGTTGGTCTCATTCAACCTGATATATTTCCTTATAGGAAGCTCGACTGGCAAAGCCTTACGAGGGGTGCAGACTTTTATTATAAACCTCAGCAACGTGATACATTAACATATGCATGGAATGGCCTTTGTTTCTTTACTATGAATACGTGGTCTCAGGACTTGAAGGAGAAGGTTGATTTTCAGCATGGTCTTCAGAAGAATATCTTTACAGATTCTGGTGGGGGCTTGTGGAAGCTTATGGAGGTTTTAACGGATGGTCGGAAATATGGATGGACTGGTCAGAATTCGCTGCAGTGGTCATCTAGTGATCAGTGTCCAGATTTACCCTTTTGGGTTATGGAGCATCTGAAGGCTGATCCTAGGAATCGGGTAGAGTCAGATGGCACCATATTGTATTACAGTGAAATCCAGGATGACAGATTTCTGCATCTCAGGGCGGGGTGTAATTGGGATAGGATTGGTAAGGAGATTCATGAGAAGCGATACGCAAATTTCATGAGTTTGTTAAATGCGGCGATCGATGACGGCTCAGTGTTTCTTACGTAAATACGAGTGATAAAATTGAAGTGCTCAAACCCCATATTTTTGTTACCGAAAATGAATCTCTTTGCTCTTAATTCTGATCCTAAGAAGGCTGCTGAGGCACACGGCGATAAGCACGTCGTAAAGATGATCTTGGAGGCGTGCCAAATGCTCTATACTGCACATTGGACTGCCATATATCCTCATCTTTTGAACGAGCGATCGGCGGTCAAGATTGCAAAGGCTCATAAGGTTCTGCCTATTCCTGCTCACATGTCAAGCGCGCCAAAGCGTAAGTGTGCAGATGAGCAGGGGTATCGCCCGGTTCATCTTCACCATCCTTGTACTATTTGGGTGCGCGAGTCCACAGGAAATTATCTGTGGGCTGTTGAACTCGCCCTAGCTATCGCGAATGAGTATGAGTATCGTTGGCCTGGTCGTGTTCACTCGTGCAAGGCCCACGCTATCTGGTTGAAGGCAAATATCCCAAATATTCCTAAGGGT
>Ga0114976_10000056_pt1 | contig 56243 bp, 55 predicted proteins | sample S_130805_EF_Meta_FD_87319 | JGI IMG/M metagenome (GOLD analysis project Ga0114976, IMG submission 87319) | Freshwater microbial communities from Lake Simoncouche, Canada to study carbon cycling - S_130805_EF_MetaG | ecosystem: Environmental > Aquatic > Freshwater > Lake | place: Lake... | reverse complement strand
ATCTGCTTGTTTTGGGAGCTACCAATCTTATTAAATTAGTAGAATCTGGGTTTGTACCAAACATAGGATCTATGCTAGGTCTAATCTCTAAGTAGTTTCCAAGATCAGCTTCTTTGCCGAATAAATCTGTCCCGGTTTGATTGAATTTATAACTTATTGGGTTCTCCTTCGTTGAAGAAACATTACCACCAGATCCAATATTCTGAAGGTATTCTATTCTTATCCTAGAACCACCCTGAGGAACCATTCCAAAATTAGAATTACCAAAATAAACATCAAGACCTTCCTGTATTCCACCCTTGACAATATAGCCCTTTTTATTCAAAGGTATGTCATATAGCGAATCGTATTTTTTCCACTTCTCCTCATTAACATAAACATCAACATAAAATTGATCTATATAAGAAGCAGCTTGTGAGGGTATATTATAACTTTGTAAAGCAAGACCTGTTCCGGTAACTAGAAAAGAATTAAAATTACCCTGGACTATTTTGCATCTTATAGGATTAGTTCCTCCTTTAAGAGGGATTGTCACCTTCTGAGAGCCTAATATAAGAGAATAAACCTTTCCGTTCTCTTGGCATCTTATCTGTGTGTGATTGTTTATTATGACTGCCCCACCATCTACATCAGATTCTCTTGTATTCCACGCTACATAGACCTCACCCTGAGATGAATTGGATCTACCAGGATCATATCCTGATATTCTAGCTAAGCTTCTAACCGAATAATCTCTGGTAGCATTTTCTATATTTAATTCTGTTATGGAATCTTCTATAAAATAAAGAATCATCTGGGAAAGATTCTGAAGAACAAATAGAATCTGGCCCCATGCAGAGGAAACTGTGAATAGATTAACAGTTTGATTATAGGTGTCCTGAAGAAAGTTAAATGTGTCATTCAGAAGCCCATTGATCAGTATGTTATTTTTCTTAAAAATATTCATCTTATAAATTATGTTACTCTTAAAGTTACAACCGGACTTAATCCACCATCAGAAGGTATCATGAAATCTAGCGTTACTATATCTCTTTGTGTTCCCTGATAAAATTTGAGTTCATAAGTTCCACCTAATGTTCTAAAAAGAGGAATATACGTACCTATAAAAATATCAATCTCATTTTTAAGACTCGTCTCTGAGAGATTTAAATTAAAAAGTAAATCCTCCAGATTTAGTCCAAATTTAGGATCACCTAAAACTTCTCCTTTGTTAGTTAAAAGCAACATTTTTAGCTGTCCTATACAAATTTCTATAGGATCTGTTGTTTCTATCTGGTAAGGATTGTATTTTGGATCCTTAGGATCTCTGTTATAAATCTCTCTCATGCTTAAAATTCGTATTATATATCACTAATTTCTAAGTCACATAATCTACAAAAAACCCCAAAATCTATAAGAATTTGGGGTTTAAAATTAATTAATAATATTTTAATTCCATTGGAGAAAGTAGCTAGGAGTGTTCTCACCATTTATCATTTCCATAACCTCCTGAAGCTCTGCTTCCCCTGTCGCTTTAATATCCCCCGAATTTACTTGAATACCCCCGGGTAAATTGTAATTAAAAACTGAAAGCATATTAGCTAAAGCTATTTTAGATTTGGCTATACAATATCTAACAAAAAGCTCATCACTGAAAAGATCCTCGTCATTAATAGCAACATAACATCTAACTGCAACATCCACACCACCAACACCAAATCCTTGTGCCATTTGGGAATTTGCAGATCCCCCGTTCTTTCCTGATCTTGAAGGGTCCCTACCTAATATAGTTAAATTTTTACTATTCTTATTCCACTTGAATGCAAAACTGTTTAAAAGATATGCTCTAGATAAATCAAAGTAAGAATACATTACAGTTCTATAAACAAGATTATCTCCAACAAATGGTGAAAGCAATAACTCAGATCCTAAAAGTTTAGAATCACTGAAATCTCTATCAGGATTACCAGAAATCCCAGATCCCCCAACTTCTCTTACATCATATACGGTAACTATAGAATCAGGGAGTCTTAATTGTCTAGTTGATCTAAATTCTTTATGTTGAAATATGGAATTAGCAAGGATAAAAACCCTATCCTCTACAGCGTATTGATAATTATCTCTAAACCAAGATTTAGCTCTATTTATAATTCTTTCAACCTCCTGACGATTTAGGTTGTACGGGAGAGCGCAACTAAAAGATAGTGCATCCTCTATTTCTTGTACCAATCCATCTAATATCATTTTCTAGGGGTTATTTTAATAGTTCATATTACCGAACCTTGATATATTGTATTTATCATTAAGATCCTTTAGCCTACTGTCAGTAACAAACCTTTTGTTTCTAAGCTCGTCCCATCCTTTTACTTTATATGTGTCTTTACTTACATTTGAAGCTTCACCAAGATTTCCTGCTCTAAAAACACCGCCTTCTATTTTACAGTTAACATTCTTTCCCTCACAATCAATAAAACAGTCATTTAGCTCGTTAGTGAATTCAACTATAGTTGACTTAACTTTACATGAAAATAATTTAGAATCACTAACAATATTACAATCCTCTAAAGATGACTTTTTTATCTCACTGCTATAAATATTACAATTAGTCAGAACACCGTTCTTGATATCACAAAGAATTAGATCTACACCATTTATCGAAACTGCTTCCCTACTTCTAGCTTCCTTAAGTTGATATTTACCTGTAGCTGTATCATAGTTGAAATAGCCTGATGTAACATTTCCTTCAACTATAATTTCAAAAAGTTTATCTCTGATTACTGGAAAATATGTTTTTATATTTTCTTCCCATCCTTTAAGATCTACGAATAAATGAAAATCCGGATAATTTCTAAAGAAAAATTCAGGATTGTTAAAAGATTTAACAACCTTAACATAATCCTTCATCATATTCTGTAGCTTAGCAAGATCATCTTTAGTGTATCCGCCTATTCTTCTACTTAATATGTCATAAAGATATAATATAACATAGTCAACAACCTCTCTTATCTCCTTTATCTTTTTCTGATAATCTCTGTTTCCTAAATATCTGAATTCAAGATATCCCTTAGATATTTTTGTAAAATTCACACCGTAATATTTGTCATCAGGAATTTTATACATCTTAGGATCAATAGATGTTATATTATCAAGAAGTGAAAATCTATTTCTAGGAACCACTCTTTTTACAGATTTAGCATAAACATTCTTAATCCTATTTCCAAACTTATCGTATATCTTACCCTCATCCAATCCTAATATAAATTTAAGTCTATCTAAATTTTCAATATTATCTTTTATATCCTTTCTAGATTTATCAAAGCTTACTGAAAATTGAAAAGCACATCTATCATTAGTCCACCCATTCTCGTCTATCCATTTTAGGGTTTTGATCATAATAGGTATAGCCTCATTATAAGGAAGGGGTCCGGTTATGAATTCTACCATTTTACCTCCTCCTGAATAATCAGGCTCTAACTTAAAAGTATTCGCATTTACCGGAACTTTAGAGTGATACTTTTCTGAAACTATCACTTTTTTATTAAGAACCTTACCCAATGCATCCGCAGCTTTGCCCTTAAGCATATTTGTATAGAACTCAAACTCAAATCCAATTTCAGAAGAGCTAAGAGCATACAGTTGATCAAAGTGGGTTCTTTCGTTATTCATTTACTGGTTCTGCAAATATTTTTCCTGTATTAGGTTCAACCTCATATATCGAAACAGTTAAAGAATCACCCATTTTTAAGTTAGCCATGTTCTTTCCAGATTTATCATGAGGGATAAGTGCCATAAGACCGAATGGAATTAATTCTATAAGTGTTCCATTTTTTCTTTTGTGCTTAATTCTTGCTTCAACTTGTTCTAAAGTACCATCTTTTATTTGATTATCAAGATCCTGAAGAATAACATTTCTTTCTAGGGGCTTTTCTAAAGTTAAAGTTAATCTGTTATTGTCCTTTATTTCTTTAACGTAAAATTCTATCTCGTCCCCAGGAGAGAATGATGATATAGTGGAATCGTTTTCGAATTCAGTTTTATGAATTAATCCAGTGTAAACTTCTTCCCACTCAACGAAAACACCAAACTGGCTAGTTCCTGTAACTGATCCCTTATATTTCTTAGTAAGATCGAGTTCTTGGATTTTAGAATCCATTATTTTATTAAGGTACTTCTTGTAAGATATTATAAAAATATCCTTGCCTTCCACATATCCTTCAATCATAACAGGAATCTCTTTTCCTATATAAGATTCAAAATCAGTAATTCTATTAGCAGCAGCTAGAGATCCAGGTAAAAAACATTTTATACCAGAGATGCTTGCGATGTATCCACCTTTGTTAATACTCTCTACTTTAGCTCTATAAGCATGAGAAGCCTTCTTTATTTGTTCAAAGAATTCCATTCTTATACTTTGAGCATAATAATCTACAACCGATCCTGTATAGCTACCCCCTATTTTTTTAACAGCAGCCTTAAATTCTGATCCTATATTAAATACAATAGTTTCAATATTAAGTTTTACAGAATCTCTCAATTCTTTCCTAAGATCTATATAAATTGTTTGTCCCGCTGCAGTTTGTGCTAAAGCTTCAGTTTCGCTCATATTAGTTATTACACAGTTGTAAACCTCACCGTCCTTAAGATCTTTCCCTATAGAATCCATAAAGTCTGATTCATAGTTAAAATAAAGATTACTTAGCTCCTGTGCATAAGATTCATGTGAATAGACTCTAGCTCCCTCTGGGGATTTAATTTTTGGGTTAACCGCTCTTTTGTTTGGTAATGTCCAATCAAAATTTTCTGGTGAATTAAAACTCATTCTTTTTGTTTTTAAAAGGTTTAGTGATTAAAAGTTATTTAGTTATAGTATATATCAAATCTTAAGTTCCTTGAATTAAATAAGTGATTATTTAGTTTTAGAAATCTGACTAAGATGGATATTATCCTGAATTAATTGGGTTGGCATAGAAGACTCCCCTGATGGTGTGGAGTGGGTGTGTGAATTATAGAGGGATTTAAATGAATCACCAAGAATAAGTCTTTCAGCAGCGTCTTCACCTAATTCTATATTACCACTGTTAATTATAACAGTTTGTTTACCGTTCTTCTTCTCCATTCTAATCTCGTCGTCGTTCATTTTTAGAACTATTCTAAGCTTTTCCTTATCTGTTCCGGCATTCTGTGTATCTAATTGAATTATCGCATCACCCAGCTGAAAAACTAATCCCTTCTTCCGGGTATAGATAATTTTAAGAGCCCCTGGTTGAGCCTCCGAATCATATACTAGTGATTGTGTTCCGTCATATGAATTTTCATCTCTAAGCTCCTGAAGTAAATCATCTGAAAGTTCTTTTACGTAGTGAAAATTCATTTTGTAATAATTATCATCCTCAAAATGAACAGAAACAACAGTCCCTATTCTGGGAATGGATGTATTACCACCCCCGTAGTATCCGCCAAAGGATAGACCTGAGATCTGTTCAGCCCATGGCAAATCATCTACCGGTATTCCATCAAAAATTCCAAATACTTGTACTTTTGCTCTTCCCTGATAAAGTGGATCTTTATTATCTACAACTTTACCAAGGTATGTTTTTTCACTTGGCATAATTATTCAAATTCTGATTTAGGTGAATTATATCCTCCTGTACTAATATTATATTTATCAGGGGGTTTTAGATTTCCCAAATTTATAGGTTTATCGATTAAAAAATCTCCGGAAACGGGAGGATAATCCCTTCCAAGATCGCCTCTCATTCTGGAAGATGCAAATGATTGGACCTGAGGATATACAGGCTCCGGCATTTCACCTTTGAAATTACTTAGAACATCAGAGTTAGAGATAGTTGAGTCTTGTTTTGGATATATTGAGGTTTGCTCTATCTGATTAGGAGAATTAGTTGAAATTTGATTTCCGTAAACTCTTTCAGCAGATCCAAAAGAATTAGTCATACCAGGAGCGGAATAAACCTGATCTGCGGATAAATTAGATGCTGGGATATTTGATTGATTACCGTAAACTCTATCTCCTGAGATTTGGTTAGAAGGATTATTTTCTAAACTTCTTACGTAAGAACTATTCTGTGCTTCCAAATCATTTACTGGGGAATTTGGATAAACATCTCCAGAAACTTTATTATAAACACTAGGATTGTTTAGCAGATCTTTTCCTGGAACGTGTGGATATTCATCATCAATTCCTGGATTATTGTAAATTCTATCAGGAGCACCAAGATCTTTACCTGGATTATTTGGGTATACGTCACCACCTGGTTTCGGGTAGATCCTCTGAGGTGTTCCTACTTCTTTTCTAACCCCAAGATCCGTTCCTGGGTTATTTGAATATGAATCAGAAGGATCTGGAACTTTATAAGCTCTCTGGTCAGTTCCTAATTTAACACCAAGATCAACCCCAGGAACCCCCTGATAAACATCACCACCAGGGTTCGGATAAACCCTTTGAATAGATCCGCTGTCTTTTCTAACACCAAGGTCTGTACCAGGATTTCCAGGATATGAATCTCCATAAGGCGGAACATAAACTCTGGAAGCTGAGGATCCTTCCCTAAGAAGTCCTAAATCTGGGCCAGGAGAGGTCGGATAAGCATCTCCATTAGGTTTTGGATAAACCCTCTGCGGGGATCCAACATCACCTTTAACCCCCAAATCAGGACCAGGGTTTCTTGGATACTCGTCTCCCGACGGAGCTCTATAATTTCTCTGGTAATCTCTAGAGCTACTATTTAAACCTAAATCAGGTCCAGGTACGCTAGGATATACATCATCACCGGTTTCTTTATAAACTCTTTCAGGAACACCCAAATCTTTACCAGGTACGTTTGAATATGCATCTCCCTCTGGAGATTTATAAGCTCTCTCATATCCACCAACAGATAATCCTAAATCTGGTCCGGGAACTCCAGTGTATGCATCGCCACCTGGGTCTGGATAAATTCTATTAATATCTATTTCTGGACTGCCACCTTTATAGCTATCATCAAGATTAGGATATGCATTACCCTCTGGTTTTTTATAATTTCTAAGGGGAAGTCCTAAATCTTCCCCTGGTGATTTAGAATAAACATCTCCATCTGGTTTTGGATAAATTCGGGTTTGTCCGCCCAATTCGGGACCAGGAACCTCCTGATACACATCACCATCTGGTGAATTGTAAATTCTATCAGGAACCCCTAATTGCTTACCTGGTGAATCGGGGTAAACGTCACTATTCACGTTCGGATAAACCCTTTGCGGAACACCCAAATCCTTTCCAGGTGAACCTATGTACTCATCGTCTGAAAGTGTACCGTACGTTCTTCCTGGCAATCCTAAATCTTCACCTGGCGATTTATCATAGACATCTCCACCTGGAGCAGGGTAAACCCTTTGAGGAACTCCTAATTCTTTTCCTGGAACATCTAAATATTGATCAGCAGCGATTCCCTCATATACTCTTCCAGGTAATCCAAGGGATCTACCTGGTGAATCTGGGTAAACATCGCCCTCGGGATTTTGATAAACTCTTTCAGGCTTGCCTAATTCTTTACCTGGAACCCCGCTATATTCATCACCAAATGGTTTGCTATAAATTCTTTGTGGGAGTCCAAGATCACTACCTGGAGAATTCGGATAAGAATCACCGGATGGCTTTGTATAAATTCTTTCTGCTACTCCCAAATCTGGACCAGGAACTCCAGTGTATTCGTCACCAGAAGCAGGTTGATAAGCTCTATCAGGAACACCTAAAGAAGACCCGGGTACTTTAGAATAAACGTCACCTGAAGGTTTATTGTATACCCTATCAGGTGCTCCTAGTTCAGGACCAGGAACCCCTGGATAAGTATCACCATCAGTTTTTGGATAAGCTCTTAAAGGAAGTCCTGCATCAATTCCTGGACTATTTGGATATACATCGCCATCAGGCTTTGGATAAATTCTTTGTGGTACTCCAAGATCTCCCCCTGTCGAATTAAGATCCCCAGGGTTACTTGGATATTCGTCACCTGTTGGTTTGCCGTAAGCTCTTTGTGGTAAACCCAGATCTCTTCCTGGTACATCAGCATAGGAATCACCTGTAGGATTGGTGTAAACCCTTTGGGGAACACCCAAATCTCCACCAGGATTATTTGGATACCCGTCACCTGTTGGTTGGTTATAACTTCTTAAAGGAAGTCCAAGATCTTTGCCTGGAGAATCTACATAAGCATCTCCAGATGGTTTTGGATAAATCCTTTGAGGTACGCCAAGATCTCCTCCTGCAGCATTGCTACCTCCTTGAGAACTTGGATTTCCTGGATTAGTTGGATATGCGTCGCCCGATGTTAAGGGATAAGCTCTTTGGGGTAAACCTAGATCTTGACCTGGGGATGTTGTATAAACATCTCCTGAAGGTTTTGGATAAATTCTTTGGGGTACACCAAGATCTCCTCCTAATGAGTTAGGATCTGATGCATTTGCTGATCCAGGATTAGTCGGATAAGAATCACCGGAAACTGATTGATAAGCTCTTCTTGGAAGACCTAGATCCTGTCCAGGTGAAGTTGGATAAACATCTCCGGATGGTTTTTGATAAACCCTTTGAGGAACCCCGAGATCCCCTCCATTTATATTTGTTGAGTTAAGACTTCCTGGATTATTAGGGTATGCATCTCCTGAAGGCTGTTGGTAAGCTCTAGGGGGAACACCAAGATCACTACCTGGTGAATTTGGATAAACATCTCCCGATGGTTTTGGGTAAATTCTCTGAGGAACTCCTAAATCATTTCCAGGATTTTCAGGATATTCGTCTCCACCTGGGGAGCTGTAAGCTCTTCTTGGAAGTCCAAGATCAGTTCCTGGTGAATTTATATACTGATCACCGGAAGGAACAGGATAAATTCTCTGGGGAACTCCTAGATCCTGTCCAGGATTGTTTGGATACTCGTCTCCGCCTGGTGAAGAGTATGCTCTTAAAGGCAGTCCCAAATCCTTACCTGGTGATGTTGGATAAGCATCATCACTGACTTTTGGATACACCCTACCAGGGCTTCCTAAATCTTGTCCAGGATTTCCTAAATATTCATCGCCAGTAGGTTTTACATAAGCTCTTTGAGGAGGACCCCCGAGACCATTAGTTTGTGGATTAGGAAGTCTATTCCCAAGTCCGTTAACTCCTCCTAAACTTTGTAAAAAATTCTGTGCGTTATTGAAAGAAAGATTTGTTCCATTGAGAGCAGCAGTATTAAAAGTGTAGGTGTTACCAAGAATTGTTCTATCAACTCCAGATAAAGCACCAGTAAGAGTAGCTGCTCCCTCATTGATTAGATCATTTAAAGAATTGCTTATAAAGTTTGTTAAAAGTTCTTCGCCTATAGAAAGTATTTGGCTTTGATCCTTTGGATTCTTTTGAACTGAAGATCTTCCACCATCCCAGCTATCAGCTAGGATTAAAGGATTTCCGTCCTGTCTAATGTTAGGGAATTGTGATCTCATTCTAACATTACCCACATGAACTTTAAATCCCTGAGTAGTTAAATCGGGTTGATTTGTACCTGGAGAAATTGAACTAGTTATAGGTGTGCTTTCTGCAAAATCAAACTCGCAATTTCTGCACTCAAAAACTATAACAGGTTTAATTCCTGATTGATCTTGTTGATTTCTAAGAAGAGATATATCACTGTCTAAGCCTGAATTATTAAGAACGTTTCCTATAAAAGAAGTAAACCCATTAGTTGGGTTGGTTGCTCCACCGGAAGAATATTGTTGATTTTGTTCTCCTGCAATTTGGGTCACTCCCAGATTTGTCCCGGGATTATTTCCATTACCTAATAAAGAGGAAAGATTATCTATGGTTTTAAGAGTAGACGAAGATCCAATCAATCTAGAGGTTTTGAAAAAATTTCTTATTTCAGAAACAAAGATATACATTGTAAACCTTCTAAGATTCCTAGGAACAACCTCTCTCATATTATCATAATCAAAAGTTGCTTGATTATAAAGTGTTGCCAAAGCAGTCATTCTTAGATTCAATGACTCCAGTGTTTTAAATTCTAAAATCTTACCTGCAGTTCTCTGCGGGTTAAAAGTACCTGAGCTATCATCAGGAAATCCAGTCCTAGAAACTTTAGCTAAAGCATCTAGTCCATTTATAGATTGAAAAAACCAAGGATAATTATTAACAAGATCTTTTAGAGTGTTTTGGAATTGAACAAGCATATCTGCTCTTTTTCCACCGTTTATAAACCCATCCTCCCTTTCGCTTAGATATGTTACTGCAGAATAAAAAGCTATTTCACCAGCAGGTCCAGGCTCCTTATAGTCGTATTGAGGTTGGCCGAATGGATTTCTGCTTACGAAACTATTAACACCAGTGTCAGCTAGATAATTGTCTTTCTTAAGTATTGGACTAGGAGGTAAACCGTCTTCAACGCCAACAGGTAAAACCCCAAAATCGAAAACAATTTTAAATCCAAGATATGTTGGATCCTCGTAGTTCCCTTGTTTTGAAAGTTTAAATCCCTTTAAAAAGAGACTCCTTAATTGATCGGTTGCTCCTAACATTTAACTTTAAATAAATTTACTATATTTATCACACTTTTAAAATATACTTTTTGTAGGCGATATTGGGAATGCCTTAGGTATAGCACCAGACGTATTAAGATTCCAAACCCTTTTGGCTAAAGTTAATGATTGTCTCATTCTACCCCCTGAATCACTCCAATACACGCTCATACCCATGACAACGTAGTTGCCTGAAAGGAATGTATCGATTACAGGAGTTTGTGTGTCATTTGACTCCCTATTACCTTGGTTACCAACATTCTGTTGTCTTATTCCATGCTCACTCACATAGATTTGAACAGGAATAACTTGACCTCTATAAATGCCAGGAAAATAATTTTCAAGCTCAACCTGTAATGTCATTTTAGTAGCATCGTTAAAGTTCACTAAATTCTGATATTTAGCATGAAGAAAATTAGGGTGTACTCCACCATCACTTCCAGGGATTTTTGTATTTAAAATTCCTAGCCATTCTATTCTTTTTTCATCCTGATATGAATTATCTCTAGCTCTACCTTTTTGTAGAACCATTCCGTCGCCAACATTCTCTGGAGTTTGAGACTCTATATTATATTTAATGTATTTTTTGGATGGATCTAAAATCTTTTCATTCTCATCATAAAATCCTATTTCGTTAACATAACCCATTTGATTAGTATTATTACCAGCTTTAGAAGTTAGTGTATATCCTATTATAAAATAAGGGATCTCACCATAGCCAATAAGATTTGTAAGAACAAGAGGAGCTTCTACTGGTTTGGGATCGGGTGTTCCCGGTATACGGTTACTTGCTTGAAATCCGCCACCAACATAGCCAGGGAGATATACAGCCTTCTGATCAGGCGGAGCTGAATAAGCAAATTGGGAGCCAAGATTGACAAAATTAAGATTATAATAAGAATCTATCCAGCAATCAAAAAAACTTGTTTCATCATCCTTGTATGCTCTTATAGAAACACTCTGCATAAAATCATAATATGAATATGCTGGGCATAGCCATGTCATTTTATCATTTAATGTTTTATCATTTGTAGAAAATCCAAGATTTAAATCTTGGGAAACACTAAGTAGACATTCCAATGATGAAACATCTCTGAAGGATTTAATTCTTTGTGTGTAAAGTCCAGGAATTCTACATTCTCCAAGTATTGTAAATTTTAGATTTCTCCCTTTACCCTCTGGATCTGTTCCAGATGAATCCATTCTACTTGAAGGCTCACTTGAAACGTTTAGAATATTAAAATCCATTCTAAAAGGTTTATAGAAATCACCAGGCGATCTCATATACACCGATGCTATATCTCCGTCTTTTGGATAGTTTACCGATATGAAAACTGCTTCCTCCGCAATAAAAGTAAATCTTACCATAGGGAGAAATCCATCAAGATTTAAATTAAATCTCCTCATGTATTGGGTAACATTGTATCCATTTATGGTAATAAAAGGTGCAAATAACCCTGTATTTTTTATCGCTATATCTGCTTGCCTTCTAGCATCACTAAGACTATCAGATCCCCCACTCTTATCTATTTGAACCTGCTCATCTAGCTTTATATTATTTAAAGCCAAGCTAACTATCTGTATATCCTGAAGTGTCATACTGATGAATTTAAATATTCGAAGGTGAATTAAATCCTCCGCCGCCTGCGGAAGGAGCTAAAACAAGGTACCCGTTTTGTTTATTTATTGAAGATTCTCCTGGCTGTGTTACGTTAGGAGGAAGAATCATATCAGGACTATTCTTTATTTTATCTTGTAAAAATTTCTTCCTTCCGTCACTAACCTCGAATTTTTTCTGCTCCTGATTTTTTCTAAACTCCTGATTTGGATTCGTATTTGTGTCAGATGAGTATAATTTTTGATTCTGTATTTGTCTAGCAGTAAAAACATCCTCCGCGGTTTTATCGTCAGGAATAGCTAACAGTTGTCCTTCCTTTAATGCGAATGGATTACTTATTCCATTAAATTTAAGTAGCGTTCCAACCTTTTTTTGATCCCCCATTCTTAAAGCTGCTACAAGGTCTGGACGCATTTGAAAATAATCAGGGATCATCATAAATGTTTTATATGCAGGATCTACCCCCTGATAAGATATAGAAGGTTTTGTTAGATCCCAAACCCCATAGTTAGATAGATTTAACTGGGCAGACGGATTGAACGTCGATTTATTTCTAACTAGCGTATCTATTTCTAAAGCCATTGTTAAAAGTTAGTTTAAAGACCTGTTGTATTTTTTTGCCAGGTTGTTCCGTCTAAATAGTCGTTCTTAAAATTCTCAGAAAGAACATTACCATTGACGTCTCCGAAGGAAGCGTAGGGTTGTGCGTTAGCAGAGGTTGATAATGTGGATTGATAAAGTCTTCCCGCACCTCTATTAAATATACTTTCTATTTCGCCTCTTTCTCTATCCCTTCCGTGAGTTAATGTAAATGTTGCTTTTATCCCAGTTGGAAAATCATCAGGGCCTAATGATTCAGAGAATTCTATTTTAACGCCATTACAAATAAGATTACCTATCATTGCAATAGGGTTAGTCGGATTGCCTACAGTTAAATGCCATTCGCCTACAGGTGCTCCCGTTAAAAGTGAAACGGGAACTTTATAATTTTCTGTAAATTCTTTTGAAACTGCAAATCTAAGTAGTCTACCAGCTCCTGCTCCTAACTCCTCTGCAAGCTTATCAACTTGGGATGATATCTTAGAAGGATCATTTCCGCTTTCTTGCAAAATGCTAGAAAGTTTACTACGAATATCTTGGATTTTAGAATCAGCAGAAGTATCTGCAGGGTCGCTATCCTGAGTCGATCCTGTACCTTTTGTTGACTTGGTTATATCAGTTGCAAAATTCTTAAACCATTTTAAAGGATCTTTGTAATAAGTTTCCAAACCTGCATTTCCTCCAGGAAATCCTATAGGTGGAAATGCTGCATCGTATCTAACATCGGGGGTTAAGAAGTTACCATAATTTGTTCCAATTGATAAAAGATTACCCAGTATATCAAGCATAGCAGCTTTAGAGTTTACCTCTGAAACTGTTGCCAATTCATATTCAAAAACTACATTAATCTCGCCCCAAGCGAAAGTAAGACCCATTCCTCTAACCCATGTTTTCTTTACGACGTCTACTGGGACATAAATATATTCTCCCATTACGCCGGACTCCTCTTTTGACCTATTTCTAAATGCATTTGTTCTTATTGCACCGGTTACTGTTTCTCTTGGATCGGCAGCTATGGTTAATCCATTAACTAGGGTTTTACCTAGATCAAAAGCATTACCAAGAACAGGGGATAGCTTTTTAAGTGAGTCCCCAATAAAAGCCATGGGACCAGCGCCATCCATGAATATACCCTTTGAGAATGCTTGTTGGTTTCTAGTCTGTTCTTGCTCTTTGTCTTGCCATTGAAGGCCTGATGTGAATGATAAGAGAGATGATAAAGAATTTCCGGTATTACCTCCATACCAAGTAACCGCTTGAGCTACAGGTCTGCCCGCACCTTCCGCGTGATAAGAATCAGTACTTTTTATTGCATCGGGAACCGATAGGTTATCTAAAACTGGTGTAGGGAATCTTCTTAAAGTTATCATGTAATTATTAGGAATTGCCCCATAATATTTACAATATAAAAAATCCTTCCAGTAATAGGGAGCGGAAAGACCCCCAATTATATTACCTGTATATGAAGTAGAAGAAACAAGACCAGATAAGGTTCCTGTATTTTTAGATGAAATTAACTCATTATTTTGTGTCTCCCTAACAAGCATACCTGCTGAAGGGTTTTTTGATGCTAATGATGATATAGTCTTGTTATAAGAAACAGACTCTGATCTATAGTAAGAATTTATATAATTATTATCAAAACTGCCAAGGGAATAGAATAAGAACTGACCATACTTTCCTGGATTTCTCTTTCCAGCTTCATAAAATAAAGATCTAGCAGTAGTACCCCTGTTAGTATTAGATCCTAGATTACTGTATCTTGAAATGAGAGCATTCGAGTCAGATTTGAGAATCTGCTCTTCCGATAGATCTTTTAAAGCCATTTATCCTTTCACTATTTTTACAAGTGATGGATAGTATACTCAACGTTTTCGGTTAATTCGGTAAAGAAATCTTCCAAATTATCAACAAATTCAGGGGTAGAGTTTCTATAGCAAACTAGCATACTATCGCACTTTGTAGTATATATTCCATGAATAATTTTCTTGCGAATAGTGTAGTTTAATATAAACTCCGATTCAGTGGTTAATTTATCTGTTTCATATCCTAGATCTCTGATTATCTTAGAAATGTCAACTATGTAAAAATCACACTCGTTTAAGTGTAATTTTTTTTTGGCCTCTTTTGAGGAACTCTTGGATATGTAAATATTCACTTTAGGTTTATTGGGAATTTTTTATTCTTCATTTTCACTCATTTCATCCCAATCAGCTTTTAGAAGTAAAGAATTGAAGTTTGAGTAGTCTGGAGATTCTTGTCCTCTGTAAATGAATATATCATTTCTTTCTACAGATGCTGGATTTTTAGAAAGACTATCCATGATCTCTTTATTTTTAACATCCTGAACAAACATCCGATGTTTATTTTTTCCCTCTTCTATTCTTTGAGATAACTCCTCAGGAGTTTTTTTTCTATCAGGTAATTTTAGACCAAGCTGTTTTAATATTCTCCTTTGCTCTTTTCTAGATATTTGATCCATATTAAAAAAATTTAAATTTCAGCAGTAAATCCTTTAGGTTTCCCAAAAACAGAATCATCACGATTGTACATATCCATTCCTACAACATACTTAAAAAGTTTTAAAAATAGAGCAGGAACAAAAACGTCTTTGACCTTTACTACATCATTTGATGATATAAATAAAAATTCAGATTGTTTTTCATTTTCAGAACCATCAGTTGTAGCTTCTCCCCTTTTAATACCTGTAACATCTACTGCAAAACAAGGATGCTCTGTGTCAACCATTTTGGAAGCAGTAACAGTTCCGAGGAAAAACCATTTGCTATTATCAGGAACAGAAAATCCTGATTCCTCTTTAAGCTCTCTTTTTGCAGTTTCTAAAAAATTAGGATCCTCATCCTCGCATCTTCCCGATATTAATGTTGTCGAAAATCCACCTTCTCTAAATAGATTTCTTTCTTTAAGAACCCCTATAGAAAGTGGATGTCCACTATCATCTGAAATATAGGGAAGTATAATAACTGAATCAGATTTTGGAATTATCCCTATGTGACCATTTCTATCTATCACATCAAATCTTGGAGAAGATGAAATAATTTTATCCTTTATAGTTTCTGGCATTTTACTCTTTTATTTCTTTTTCTATTTTCTCCGATTTTTTAGATTCTGTTTTTTCGGAGTAGTATGATTTTTTAACAGAGTCAGCTAAAGCAATTTTGATATTATTGATATCTATTCCATCTAAAACGAAATCAATTATTTCTTTTTCAGCTTCATCAAAAGATCCTAAGAGAACATTATATAAATCCTTAGGAGGAAGATTCAATTTTATCTTAATTGAAACCTCGACCATGTTCTTTTTTTGTTTTCTTAATAATTTATATATCGGAGAGTCATTTTGAAGATTTTCAGAATCCTCATAAACAATAGATGTTACTGCAGAATCTTTATCTATCTTTGGTTTAAATGTTTCCTGACTGTGCGGGAGTTCTTTAATGACAGGCGGTGAAGGTAATGTTAACATATACTCGTCTATCAGATTAACATTAATTCTTCTCCCACTTTGAAATTCTACAAATATGAAATCTTCATTATTTGAAATACCCTTATATTTTTCAATAACTGACATGTCATCGCCCTTTAACCATTGGAAGTCTAGGTTTGAATATTGATTTTGATATTCTGCAATTGTTTTTTCTGGATTCCCCATTTTTTTATTTTTTTTAGATGTCCCAAATAGGGACTTAAATAAATTCCCCATTATTGTTTTTTAGTATTCTTATTTAAAATTGTTTCTTCGCTAACTATCTCATAATTACCTGAATTTATATAGGAATTCAAAAAACCAGGAAGGTCCTTTAATATTAACCAGACTGACTTTCCCTTGTTTTTTTTCTTTGAATCATAATCCCAAAGCTCAACTATATTATCTAAAATTCTATCATTGTGTCTTGAGAATTCGACAACCTTATTCCCCGATTTTTTTCGGAGGATAATTTTGTCGTTATATCCTAATATAAAATCTGGATCAAATTTCATCTTTAATTGTAACAAATAAAAAGATGATTGTTTCGGAAATTTTAATTTAAGTTTTTAAAATAAATGTCTTCTATCTCCTGAGGGGGGAGAAAAAATGAAAGGGCCTTCATCATCCTTTTAACACTTTCTTCCTTCTGTTCTCCAGCTTTACGTGTATTGGAGTCGCTAGATTTTTTGTAATCTTTAGAATGGTTCTTTAAAAAATCTATAAAGTGATCAACAAAGTCACTCTGATGAGATTTAGTTTCTTTGCCCATTGATCTATTTATAAGATATGAATAATAAGGATTTTTACTTTTAAGTTCTGTAAATCCTATAGGTTCTTCTATTTTTGAAGAGGGGTCTTCATCATTTAAACTAAAAATACAGTTTTTAGAATCGTCTCTATGCTGAATATGAATACATGGGATTGAAGACTCCTCACCCTTGTAGATCTTAAAGGATCCCATTAAATCATACTTAGATCTTTTTCCCATTTCCACGAAAAAATCATTATCCAACTTTGCATTCCAACTGTGATTATCTTTTCTTTCTATCTCATCCACACCTCCTTGAATACCAAGAAGATCCAAGAAAAGATCGATATCTGATTTAGCACATTCTGTATTTCTTCCGTTTTTAACAGTAAGATAGTTAGCGAAATCCTCTATAAAGTCATCAATCGAATCAGAATTTAGATCCTTATCTTTATACTTATCAAAGATTACTCTTGAAACTTTCCCATTTTTATTCTTATCAAATTTCAAGAATTTCATAGGTATTTCTAAAAGTCCCAATTCCTCTCCAGCCTTATTTATGTAACTAATGTGAGCGATGTCATCCACACTATCAAATAATATGACCCTTGGTTTTTTTAGATCGTTATTGTCTGTTATATCTAAAACATCAATAGTGCAGGAATCATCAGAGTCCTCTATTCTTCTAATACTTGAATTTAAGGATTCTTTTAAATTTATAAAGTCTGAAAAATTTTCAATAATCATTGATTAATAGTTATAGCTGTCGCTTCCGAAGTGAACGGTAACGTCGAATTTCTTAGGATCTGTTGATCCATTCATGTTTATTTCCAATTTAGACGGATATGTTGGAATCTTATAATCTTTAGATTCTGCATGAACTTGGCCAATATCTATAGTTCTTCCGGGGATTAAATCTATATCAAATGACTTAGTAGGATTGGGATAATCATCTACAGTAAATTCAAGCTCGACCCCATTTAAAGAGAAATCTAATCCAGCTATCCCGTTCTTCTTGATTTCTAGATTTACGGAGTACTCTATAAATGCCTTGGCATCTTCTATTTCTTGATATTCTTTAGGTCTATTATGAATGTCAATATCTATGTACTTTATATCCACACCAAAACTATATTCCCCCCTAGGTGACTCTTTTTTAGAGAACGTAAAAGCTCCGTAATCGTAAATTCTAGACATCGATACTTATTTTTATTGTATATATCATTAAAGACAACTCTAAGGGATTAAAATATATAGAATAGCTAAAATTGAAGCAATGAAAAAGAATTTAAGTCCAATATGGTTTTTAAAGTCCCCATTAGACTCTGAACATAAGGAATATGTTTTACTTGACTATTTAAAAACAATAAGTAAAGATCTAAGTCATGAAAATTGTTTTGCTGTCATAAGGGAGATATCCAGAATAATAAAAGCTCTAAATGATTATAAAGCCAATAAAAAAATAGGGGATCGTACCATAAAGCTTCTTAGAAAGGAGGATAAAAAATTTATGGAGGATTTTTTATCCAGAGAATTGTTAAAAGAGGATTCCGCTATATTAGAAGAAATTGTGCAAAACTCTTTAGATACTTTGTACGAGTATTCTGAGATTTGCCTGGAAATGCTAAAGGAAGAGGAGACCAAGATAAAAATTTTTAAAATCCAGTCAAAATTTGATCCCCCAATAAAAAAGAATGATTCAGGTATACTTATAATCAGAAATATGGTTACCGATAAAATATTAAATTATTTTTTTAGAGCTCAGGTAACTATGAAAACTGAGGATGGTGATAAAGAGGTATTTATTCTTAAAAAAGTTCCAATCAAAAATACATTCTTCTCGTTAAATTACGAATACATTTATCATGAGATCCTTAATGAATTTAGTCTAAATAGCGGATATTTTCCCCACTTGTACGTAATAGAGATTAATGAAAACTTCGAAGAAGAATCTGAGATTTATAAATTAGCAAAAGAAAGATTCATAGATGTGATCTCAAATGGGCCAGCATAAAAAAAGGCCTTTTTAAGGCCCTTTTTAAAAAGATAGTTTATATTAAAAATCTTCTAGTCTAGTTAAAGAAAAGTCATTCTGTAGAGATTCAGTAGCGTGAATCATAGAAGTTGTACCAAAAGATGTGGCATCTTTAAAAATTTCTCCTTCCTTTCTCTCCACTCTAACTCCAGGAACATCAATTTTAGAGGTGTTACCAAAAACTGCATCACCGTATCCAACATGATCGTATGCTGGCTCTCTTTTTATAACTGAAAGACCTGATTTATCTAATCCACCCTGAGATTGATTAGACGGAGCCAATGGCTTATATCTATTATCATGAACCTTATTCACAAATTGAGAAAAATCTAGGATTTCTCTTTGAGCTACATTTTTTATATTCATTATGAATTAATTATTTATGCATTTGGGTTTTCTGCTGCTCCCATAAATGTTTTAAGAAATCCCCAAACCCCTTTATCGTTAGAATTCGAGCTTGAAGTGCTGGCATTTGACGTACTCCCCGTATTTCTATAGGTTTGTCCCAATCTTTGACTAAGAACATCGGAAAGTTTGGTTTTATCAGAACTGCTAAGATTGCTTAAAGCTTCTTTCCCTATATGTGAAGATCCAAGTATTTGAGCAAACATGCTAGTTAATTTATCTTGTCCTTCTTTGCTTAATAAAAGATTTCTAAAGTATGTTGAAGCTAATCCATTAGGTTTAATCCCCATTTTTTCTGCTATCGTGTCTATACCCTTTCTCTCAACAAATCTACGAGCAAAATCTGATAATTTAGGAGCCCAATAATCACCATTCATATTATTACCTGAAAGTATTGAAGGGTAATCGCCAATGGGAATTTCAGCAACAAACTCTTGTACAAATGCTGATAATAAAGATCCTTCGGAAAGTCCGATCTTTTCCATTAAGGCAGCAGTTATTTTTGTTTTAATTGTGTCCTGGAAAGCGCCCCCCAACATAGGGAATACACTACTCAAAACCCCGCTCCAATTAAAATCTTCATTTATTTTATAATCCTTAAGTTTTTTTATTCTAGCCATGAAAAACTTTTTTTCTTTATATATCTACTAATGATTTAGATTCTTATTTACTTCATTAAATCTAGGAAAAGATTAACCGCTTTTTGTCTATATTTAAGCTTGTCCTCCTTGATTTCTGGATTTTTAAGGGCTTCTTTTTTTCGATCTATAATTATCGAGGGAAGCAAAGGTCCAAATGTGTCCTTAAGTATTTTTTTATCAGTTCTCCACTCTATAGGTAGATGTAGCGCAAATCTAACTATCTCTAAATTAAGGAAAGGATTTCTTAGTTCCAATGTGTGAGCCATCGACATCTTATCCAATCTCGGAAGATGATAAAATGTAAGTTCCTCGAATATATCAGATTGCTGAGAATCATATTCATGGATTCTCGAATATCCGCCAAAAAGCTCATCGGATCCATCTCCGCTAACAACTATTCTATAACCTGACTCTTTTTTAACCGCTTCGAAAAGATGATATTGGGGTATAACCGATCCTAAATCAATTGGACCTTCGTTCCAATCACAATAAATCTCTGCCAATTTATTTGGATCCATATTATATTCTAGGAAGTGTATAGGGGTTTTCAAATGATCACTTAAAGCTTGAACGTAAGGGGTTTCCCCATTCTCTATAGAAAACCAGGTAACCTTGGCTTTTAGTTCTTTTAAAATAGCTGCTATGATAGAAGAATCTAATCCCCCAGACACTAACACCGATATAGGATAGTTTTTTGACACTAGACGGTGTTTTACGCTCTCAATCATTTTATCCCAAAGCCAATTCATATGAGTCTCGTAATCGGCTCCTATTAGCTCTTTAATGGGGGTTTCCCATGCTCTATAATACTTGGGAAAAATCTGATTAAAAAGAGGGGATCCAATATTATACGAATATATGTTATTCGGAAGGAGCCTTTTAATGTTAAGGTACGGTGTTCTCTCGTCTTTATTATATCCCCATTTTCTAACAGAACTGATATACGAGTGATCTATATTGCTCTGAGCTGTCATTATGCCCTTCATCTCTGAACAGATCTCTCCAAGCTCATTTTTATAAAGGCACTTCTTACCAAGCGGATCTGTAAAAGCTATAACATTTCCAGTTTTGGAATCATAAATCACAATTGCCCAGAATCCGTCCCAAGTTTGAATATGTGGTGTATAAACAGCAGCAAAAAATTCTATATTCCCACCTCTATAATTGGAAAATAAATTACAAAGATACTCAGTGTCAGAAGAGAATTTATCTTGGTCGTAATTAAAAATCTCACCATTAAACATAAGGTATACACCATCTGATATTTCTATAGGCTGTGCCCACTCATCTCCATCGAGTGTCTGAATTGGCAACCTATGATGGCAGAGAGTGACATCATTTAAATTCTTAAAAGACATTTCTATACCTCTATGACTTATAGAGTCAAGAAGTTCAGGCATCTTTTCAGCCCTAGTTGTAAGTAGGATTCCACACATTAGTTAAAAAGTAAATATTCAAAAAATGATTCAAGTGATAAGATAGATCCAAGATCAAAGTTATTTTTAAGTCTGTATATTTTTTTAGCTCCAAGCTCTTTGAACTTTGAAATCACAAATTCAAAAGCATCTCTTTCTAAGTTATTTCCATCTGCATAATCCCATTGATCTTTATTTCTGTCAGATTTATCAGGATTATCTCCATACACATAAACTATAGTGAGATTATCTAAAAGGTGATTATCCCTAATATATTCTATTTGTTTAACGACATCATCCTTGGATATTCTATTCTCAGAAATCCCCCAAGCTAAAACAGTGAGTATTCCTCTATCATGTATAAAATCAGGAGCATTTAGTAGATCTTTAGAAAGCTGCATTAGCATAAGCTCTTTACCCATAGAGAATGAATGGGCCTCTTTATTGTCCTTGCTTTTAAGATCTAATAAATTAAAATGATTGCCAAAATCAAATTGAAACCTAGAGATTCTAAATTTATCGGAGATGTGCTTAGAAAGATAGGTTTTACCCGAATTCCTAGCACCCTCAAAAACATATACCATAGATCTTTATTTTTTATATTACACAAATATAATAAAATTCCACGAGAATAAAAAAAGACCAGGGGTTCCTGGTCTTTTGGTGTAAAAGTTAAAGATTTATATTATGAGAAAATTTCTATAGTACCAAATTCATATCCATCACTTTCAAATAATTTACCAAATAATTTATTAACTACATCATTTCCTTTTTTATAGTATTCTTGAGCAAATTTCACAGTAGATCCTACTCCTGAAGAAATTGCAGATCCAACATTTTTAGCTCCTTGCCATCCTTTAGAAGCTACATTTTTAGCATGATTATATCCACTTGCTGCAACACTTTTAGCTCCATTAACAACAGACGTAAGACCTGATTTAATTGAATTTGCCATATATTGTGCGGCTTCTTTACTTTTTCCATAAACCCATTTAGCAGCTGAAGAAGCAGCACCAGCTAGAGATTTTAATCCCTTCCATGCTACTAAACCTAAACCCACACCAACAGCAAGAACAAATTTCATTGCGCTCCCAGTAACCATGGCAGCAGTTTTTCCTAATGCAGCAACAAATCCACCTATTGCAATTGCTCCCTTTTTAACGCCCTTCATAGCTCCCGATATAGCTTTACATGCTTTAGCACCGGCTTGAACAAAGCCATCGTATATCGCATTAAATCCTGCTGTTGCAGCACTGTATGCTTTAGTGCCAGCCCATTTTGTAATGTGGCCCATACCATGGAGTGCACTCATTGTTACTTTAACAGCTCCCTTAGCAACGTTTTTAATCAAACTAGATGCTGCTCCGATTATACCAGATGCTACAGCTAAAGGTGCCAGTACTACTGCTTTAGCTGTGAAGACAAGAGCTTTTTTAGCTTTCTCTGCAGTTGCCACATCTTTTATCCAAGAGAAAGCTTTAGATAAACCGCTCTTTGCAAATGCAGGTCTTTTGCTTATTTTATCAACACTTTCAGAAGCACCTTTTTTAGGTATACCTATGATATATGTTTGACCATTAATAGTAACAACACTTACGCTTTCAAACAATTTATAATATTCAGCATCCATATGGACACCACCAGGTGTTTTCTTGCCAGGAACTGCTTTTGTATCTTCGTTAATATGATTGGCTTCAATGTTATCCCAAAATTCGAAAATATCTTCTACAGTGTCATCTTCTCCGAATATTTCGCTATCGTATTCTAACATATCATCGGTAAATCCATAGGATTCGTACATGTCTTCAAATCCTGAGAATGTTAATATTCTTTTCATTTTTAAAATTGTTTATTTTGTTTTATATATTTTTTTTATATATCCAATTAAGCTTGCTGTGATGCTTGATCTGCCTCTGCATCCATTTTTGCTGCAACTGCTGGATCATCAGGAACCTCCTTCATTTCGTTTGCCATCGCATCTGCACCTTCTGTAGCAGCATGATATGTTGCCGCCATGGTTCCAGCTATTTGCTGATTGTCCGGGCTTTCAAGAGCTTCTGCTCCTCTTTTTGCAAAATCCTGTTTAATTTTTTTAGCTCCTTTAGCTACTATATCTAAAGTCTTTCTAAGCGTTTTAGTTTTATTAGCTAAAGATGATATCTTTTTAACCATCTTTAGTCCTTTAATAGCTTTTTTAGCTTTATTTAACGTGGATACTAATTTTCCTGCTTTCTGAACCTTTTGAGCAGTTTGTAAAACCTTCATTCCTTTACTTAAAAAGCCAAGAGATTTTGATGCTATAGCAAGACCTGCAGGAACACCAACACAGGTTAGAGCAATAGAAGCAACCATTATTATAATGGGAAGAGCTTTCTTTAAAGCCTTACCTATATCCTTTAAGCTTATCTTCTTGATATTCTGAGCTACTTTTTTAATGCCTTGTCCTACAGATTTAACACCCTTAGCTATACCCTGTCCAACTTTTTTAAAAGCTTGGCCTATTTTTTTAAAGAATCCCTCATTAAGCTCATAGATTTCAGACTCATCGAGATCTTCAAAAAAGTTAGATTCATTTAATAAACTGCAAAACTCTTTTAGCTCATCCTCATTTAAATCATCTAGACCAAGATCGTCAACAAGACATTGTGCAAAAGACTCCTCGTCTAATCCTTCAAATTCTTTCTCTATAAATTCTGCAAAAGTCATGTCTTCTGGATAATCATACTCCTCGCTTATATCTTCTACGTCCCATCCTTCCTTTATTGCAACTAGATCTAAATATCCTCTGCCCTCTGTAATAACTAGCTCGTCAATCATTCTAAGCTGTTCAACAGTTAACTCCTCGTCCAAATTGAAAGATGAGCAGGTTTCAAAAAGCGGTGATTTTTTCTTAACCTCTTTTGATTCAAAAATATTACTATAGGATACTATATTCCTCATTTGTTAGAATTTTTAATTTTTATTATATTCCAGATTCATCATCGTCATCATCGTCATCATCGTCAGCGTCTTCAGGTTCTGCTAATTTAGGAGCAGCTTTTTTAACTTCACTAGCTGTTTGAGAAGTGCTATTAAATAAGCTAGCAACATTTTGAACCGTAGCAGCATTATCAGGACTAAAGAAAGCTTTAGCTCCGTTAGCTTTAAGATCTGCAAGAACTTTACCTAATCCTTCTTGTGAAGCATCAGCGGATTGAGCTAATTCCGGATTAGAATCTGCATTTTTTATTAATCCCTGTAAAGTTTTTGATTTGCCTGCTAATTTAGCTATACCAGCTTGTACTTTACCAAAAGCACCTTGAAGTCCCTGGCTAATCTTTCCACCCTTCTGGAATAGAGGTTTAGCCTTAGCAATAATAGATTTAGCTTTAGGTATAACATTTTTAACTACCTTAAGAAGCCCACCAAGGAATCCCTCGTCAATTGACTCATATTCAGCATCAATCTCTTCCTCGTTTAAAGGCTGACCGTATGAATCATAACCTATGCCTTCTCTCATGCAGATTAAATCAAATGTGCAAATTCCATGCTCTTCCGCCAATCTATCAAGATCAGCTTTTTCTTGTTCATTAAGATTTGTAAAGTCTATATTCTTTACGCTTTCAAAAAGGTTAGATTCGTTAATCCTGCTATTCACTCCACTGTGTGAATTGGATTTTCCTGGTTCATAACTACCAAAAGATAAAAGATTTTTCATCGTTCGTTTATTTTATTTTTATATTTAAATTATTAAGCTTTAGCTTCTGCTGCTTTTAAATCTGCTTCCGTCCAAGGTTTAGGATTAACCACAGATTGAGATATTTTATTTTTCTCGCCATGTTTATTTCCCTCTTCTTTAAGATTGAAAACAACTTCTTTTATAGCATTTTGAACAGTTGCTAAATTACCCGCTGTTGCCTTATTGTCTTCACTAAACAAAGATGATTGCAATCTAGCATCATTATCCTTAATTATTTTAGAATAGCTATTAGATAATATTTTAACAACCTTTTTATGCTCAGGTAGTGTATTAGCTATATCAAAAAGTTTTCCTGTTGTTTTTGGATTTTTAGCTAAAGCCTTTTTAAGGCCCGTAATATACATACCAATAAGTGAATCTACCGCAGGTGTCGGCTTCAATTGAAGTCCTTTAAGAGCTTCAGTTACTTTAGGTTTGATCTCAGCTGTTTGCTTGTTTACTTCCTTAGCTAGCCATCCAGTTTCATCCTCATATAAATGGCCTTCAATTTCATAATCTGGCTGATATTGCATAGGACGTCCTAATTTATCATATCCCACGCCTTCTTGCATGCAGATCAAATCAAATGTGCAAAGACCTGATGTCTCTGCCATGTAGTCTAACTCTAAAAGCTCCTTCTCATTCAAAGATTCAAAAGAAAAGTCACCTGATCTTAAACTTTCATTTATAGACTGACTGTTTTTCTGTATGGATGAATAAGTATCAAACGGTAAAAGATTTCCCATATCTTAATTCTTTTGTTTTTTATATATCCTTATAGATTATCCGAATCTACGCATTTAAAAGGAGAAACCTGGGGTATCTCCGAAAATGATGTAGAGTTTATTCTTTTAACGTGAGCTGCTATTGAAGGGTAAATATCAGCAGCTATGTAATATAGGTTCTTACCTAAAATCTCTTTAACCCCAGCATCCTCAGGATCTTTTCCTGATGAAATTTTGATCAATGGGGAAAATCCAGAAAGCATTCTAGATGGATCTTTAACCTCTTCAGTATTCAATCTGTCTAAAAGATCTTCTTTGGTTGAAACTATTATTTTAGAACTTTCGAATCCTAAAAGAATTATTTCGCCAGAATCAACATCATCGATAGAAGATGTTATCGAGTCTTTAACTAATCTATTACAAGTTGACTCCCCCATAATATTATCATGTATCCATTTAATACAGCTAACGAATTTATCTCCATCAAAAGTTACGGTATTAGCAATCATAACTATAAGATTGTTTAGCATAGAAAAATCAGTATCTTCTAGATCTGGAGATTTTTCATTTAATTGCAAAACAGATTTAAACGATTGAGCAACTGGACCTCTTAGCAAATTATAAGCGATGTATGGAACAGTTCCATTGTCACTACAAGCAGAATATACCTTATCGTAAGCTCTTGAGTTTTTTGCGTCTTCCCCTATTTTTTTATTCAATTCTTTTATTCCTGAATATCTCCATTCTGGTCTAATCAGACCGAAAGTTTTCCATCCATTTAAATAGTTTGTAATAAAATCTAGACAGTCTTCATCGCTTAGATCTTTAAGCTTTCTCACTTCAGCCCATTTTGTCCAGTTGCAAGGTGTTTTAAGAGAGGTGGATGAAAGATTAATATTATATACACCACCCATAGAATAAAAATAGGAAAAGTCATCAACAGGCTGAGCCTCGTCAATTGCATTATTCCATGCAGATATAAAATCTTGGGTATATGAAGATTTAAGGCTTCCGTCGGATTTAATAAAATCATCTGCCTCTATTTTTATACTGTATACAGATCTTAGTTTTTTAGATAAGTTGCTAGCTCCTGTAGGTTTATTGTCAATAGGATCAGATTCGTCAAATTGTGGCATCTGAACATTACCCGCAATCGATTTGTATTGTGTCTCTAATTCCTTTTCAAACTCTGAGTTGTTTATAAAAATTTTTTCCTCGTTCAAATTAAATATAAATTCTCTTGTACCTATTAGATGATTACCAAAACGAGAGCTTTCGTTCACTTGAGATTTTATTTTATCTATAGCATTTCTTATCGCAACTTTGTCTTTGTATGAAACCCAATCCGATAGAAGGATAGAATCCAAAAGGGATTTATCTATCTCACCGTTTGTGTTTTTATTGCCAGAAACTTTCTGAATAGTCATAATCGCTGCCTGAGTAGAAGGTCCAAATTTTCCATTGTAACCTTTTTTTGCTTTGAGCAATCTACCGACAGAAGGAATGCCATTACAGATTGCAGTCTGTATAGAATATATTAAACCGCTGTCTTTTAATTTTTTATCAGAATCAGAATCACCTCTCTTTAAAGGGAATAGGTTTTTGCTAATTTCGGTTTCTCTTGATTCGTGTCCGTCTTTAATTTCTTTTACCGCAATAGAATACTGGGTTTGTGCTCTAGTTAAATCATCTAAAGCCTGACGATTCAAATCAGCAACGTCAACATATGATGTATAAACTTCCTCGTCTGTTTCTAGTTGTTGAAGTGATCTGTTAGATGCGCTAACCAAAGCTTTATTAAATTCATCCTGAAATTTTTCAACCTGCTTTTCCAAATCCTCTAAGATCTTCTTGCTCTTCTCACCCCCACCATTGTAATCTAAAGATTGTCTTCTCTGATCTAGTTCTATGAACACCCTCTTCCAATCTCTACCATATCCACCTTTCTGATCCTTTCCCTCCGCTGAAGTTATAAGATTAGCTAAAAGTTTTTTAAGATTCTTAACCCTTCCCTGATGTCCAGTAAAAATTGACTCGCTAATAAATAATGATTCAGATAAAGCTTCCTCTTCAGCTTTTAACATTTTCTCCTCTTCCTCCTCTGCTTGTTTTGCAACATAGTCAAGAGTTGTTTGAATTTTAGTTGGATCAATCTTAAATTTCTTTAATATAAATCCATCACTTTTTCCTTTACTTATTTCAGATGCTCTATTTAATGCCTCTGTAAATTTCTTTAAACTTTCAATATAAAGCCTTTTAACCTCAGCAAATCTTGAATCGCTTACGTCTGCATCGTCTGCATAGTCAACAATTTTACCAGTTAATGATTTTACCGTTTTAGATGTGGAGATATCCGATAGTTTATCCCTCATAACATCAGGATTTCTATCTCTCTTTTTAGCAAGATCGAAATTTAAAATCTTAAAGATATTTAAAATCTGATCACATATTTTAGAGATAACAGGTTCAACCTTCTCGTTTTCAAAAAGTCTTTGATTATAATCTCCTAGAAGTCTTTCCGCAATGGGATTGTGAACATAGGGGTTCTTACTCATCTTATCTTTATTTTTTAATATAATGTAGGCTTTCCCGGGTTTGCCGCTTTATCTGCTTCTTTTTCTTTTAGTGCAGCAATAAGAGATTTCATGACAGGTGAAATCTCTGCATACAAATCCGCCTGTTTGGTTAGACTAGTTATCTCACTAGCAGGATCACCTGGCTTCTTCATTTTCTTGGCTTCCTTTATGGCATCAAAATTTTCAGAAAGCTTAACCTTAAGCTTCTCTATTTTAGTTTGAACGCCATCAGCTTCATTGATTAAAAATTCGTCGAATTTAAGCATATCTTTTTATTATTGTTATTTTGGATCTTAGATCTCTGATCTCAGCCATATATTTTTCTCTGATCTCTTTTATTTTTTTAGAGGCATACTCTCTAGTTTTATGATCATTTGGATTTTTTTCAACCTCTGTATTTAAAAGGTCTCTTTCCATATCCATTGAAACATATCTATCATTCCTTTCATTTATTAGAAAAATTGCAAGTTTTTTAGCTTGATCCCTAGGGAATCCCTTAATTGCTTCTGCAAATTCGACTACTGATAATTTAGAAAGAAACTCAAAACTAGATTCCATACCTCCGACAGAATCAACCGGAGTTGATCTTTTAGCTATATCAAAATAAGATCCATAAGATCTTTCAGGAGTATATGAAGGGACTCTACCAAAAGAATAATCCCCATATTCCTCTTTAAAAGCTTCATCTTTTTCTTTTGCCTTAGTTACTGCTTTTTTATACTTACTATAAAGATCATCGGCTAAACTTGAATCTGTTAATCTTTTAGCCCTTCTATACATCTCTTCAGATATCTCAGAATCAACCGTAGCTTTTTTAGTATCCCAATAGCTCTGAAGTCTTTTATTATCTCCTATAATATTTTTAGCTTTCAACATAACTTCCTCACTCTTCTTCTCTTTAGCTTTAGTTGCTGCCGGAATTATTGCTTGATTTCTATCAATCATTCTGTCAATTCTTTTAGCATCAGCAGGATCGCTTCTTTTTTGGGATCTTTCCAAAGATAAAGAATCAATCTCAGTTTTAACCTCATCCCACTCGTCAACAAATCTTAGCTCTGAAGTTTTATATTCTGATAGAAGTGAATCAAGCTTATGTATAGCCCCGCCGAAAGCTCCACTAAACCAATTCTTAAGCTTATCGCTAATCTTTGATTCATCTACTCTATTCCACTCTTTAAATTTTAATAAGGTCATTATATATTGGGTACTTAATTTATAACTCTATTGAATTTTCTTAATAGCATCTTTTAATTTTTCAATCTTTACCTCACCAGTTCCATTTTTAGAATTCGTTGAAAAAATAGATCCTATTATTTTTTTAGTTCCTGTATTAGCATCCTGGCCATCTACTATTCCGCTATTAATCTTACTTGCTAATTTAGAAAACTCAGTCTCTTTAGCAACCTTAGAAGTTATTTCTTTCTCGCTTCCCCCTAATTCCTTAAAAGCATTTAAAAGATTAACTTTGGCATCAAGTGTAGATGTTAATTCAAGAAGTTGAATTCTCATCTTATTAACGTATGAAACTGATGCTTTACCGTTTCCTTTTTCTATTCTTTTTTGTAGGGTCTTAAGCTTCCTTTCAAGATCTGATTTCAAATCTATGATCTCTTTCTGCAAATCATTTTTTCTTTTTATAATATCAGATCCTTTTCTAGAAGAAACTTTCTTCTTCTCCTTCTCCGCATCCACTCGCTCGACAGGCTCTTCAGATTCTATCTCAGAGCTTGCTTTTAAATCATCCTCAAATTTCTCAGCTTTCTCGGCAGCTTCTTTTCTAGCAGCAGCTATTTTTTCTTCATATTTTCTAATTTCAGAAGAATCTGCTTCTGATTTAGCTAATTGATATTCAAATTCTGCTATTGTTATTTCATCCTCCGCTCTGCCAGTTTCGTAATATTCTCTTCTTCTTTCACTTTTACCTATAAGATTTCTTATGTGTTCCTGACACTTTTTTATCTTTAATCTTTGCGATTTAATATAGGTTTCAATCTGCTTAATTTTAGATTCCTTATCCTTAACTAAAGCTGTATATTTCTCTTTCTCTGATGATCTTGATAAACCACTTATTTGGTCGTTAATATTTTCTATTTCTTTCTCGATAGAGTACTTCTGTTCTATTAGGTCAATCTCTAGATCAATCATAATCTTTCTTGTCTCGTCTATCATACCAGTTTTAGACAAAGGACCCAAAAAGAATTTAGATAAAGAACTTTTTATAGAATCTAAAGCACTTCCCTCGTTTAGGTTATAAGAAATTTCTAATCTCTCTAATTCATTAAATTCTTTCCTTAATAAATCATCAGAAGATTCTAAAAGATGATCGTATTTTTTAAACTCGTTAAAAGAGGGGATATTTTTCATATTACTGCTCTGTTCTAATTTTACCTTGTATATATCCTTTTCTAGTTTTTTATCTAAGCAATAAAATAGAAAATCCTTTTAAAAAGGGCAAATAAAAAACCCTAAGTCGCCTTAGGGTTTTTTGTATGTTTAGTTTAATGATTAAACTATACCACCTGATGGGATGTTTACGAAGAACGTAAGATACATTGTTTCTGGTAAGAAGCCAGCTTCAACTAGAGCGTATCTAGATTTAACTGCAATCTTAGGAGACATTGTACCTTCAGAGATAGTCTGAATTGATTCAGCCATCATGTAAGGCATAAACTTAAGACCTGGTTCGTCATCACCACCTTTTCTACCAACACAGATTCTAGTATCAGCGTAGTTCATGTTCTGATCTACGTAAACAGTCATACCAGCAAGTGAACCTACAGGGTATAATGTACCGTTATTTTGAGTCAAAGTGTTAGAGAATGGAGCGAATGTGAACTGGCTAATGTCTTGTAAAGCAGAAGCGATTTGAGAGTTAGTAACGATGAAGTTAGCAGGTCCTCTTCTACCTCTGTTAGCAACTACGTTAGCAGCAGCAAGGATTCTAGAGAATAATCTTCTTTGTAAAGTTGATTGGTTCTCAAAGTTGTTTGTTGCGATTTGACCAGGAACTGCTAAAGAAACTCCAGTGTCCTCTTTACCTACGTAAGCAGCAGTAGCTGAAGCAGCTGAAGTAGACAAGTTTAAGTTCAAGTTTTGTCCATCAACGTTGTTAAATGTGATGTGGTTAGACCAACCTAAAGCGAATGCTCTAGCAAGGATGTGCTTGTTGATAGCTTGAGAAACCTCGTTAACAAGAGCGTTTTCAATCATTGAAATCACATCGATACCGAATTGCTTATTCAAATCTTGGATTTGCTCAGTTGTAACAGAAGCAGCAACTTGGAAAGTCTCAGCTTCTACGAACTTAGTGAAAGTCGAAAGACCCATTGAGTTGTAGTATGTAGATTCTCCAACCGCTCTTAACATTGGGTTGTAAGTCTTAGTACCATCAACGTATGGTCCTTGCCAGTTTTGATCGTTGTTGAAACCAGCACCAGAGAAACCTTGGATATGATCTTCAAGACCTTTAACTAGAGAGGCTGTTGAAGTGACAACACCAACTGCGTTTGCAGTACTAACTGTTGTAGATGAAGATACTAAAGATCCAGCAACTACTACAGAAGCAACGTTCCAACCGTCACCGATGTTTGTGATTTGGTAAATTGGACTACCATCTATTCTTGATAAACCTACGAATTTAGCAGTGATATGTTGACTATAAGAAGTAACAGTACCAGTAGCACCGATATAGTAAGTTGTACCTACTGCAGCACTATTGAAACCAGTGATACCTGTGCTTACTGCAGTTGAAGAAGCAGCAGTTGTACCTGCAGAGAACTTAATCATTGTAGGAGAATCAGCTAAATCAGCACCTGAAGTACCTGAAGTAGCACCAGCGATTTTACCACCAGCGTATACGTAGTCAAGGTATGATAAGATACCAGTAGGACCAGACATTGGGATAACAGGAACGATATCAAAACCAACAGTCTTCGCAGCTACCTGAATAGCCAACGGAAGTAATGAAGGGAATTTATCGCCTGAACCTTGATATCCAGTGTTGTAGAAGTTAGCATTAGCACTTGTAGAAGCAGTACCAATACCGTAGCTAGCGCCTGGGAATAAAGGAGCTTGTACAGCACCCATACCGTTTACTACACCTAAAGTGTTGTAAGCACCAGCAGATTCGTTTAATGAATGGTAGTGACAATATTTAGTCAACCATCCTTTTTTGCTTTCATCTGTAATACCTGCTTTGCTCTCGATTAGAGGCGCCCAAGTACTATAGATTTCTTGTTCGTTAATCAATTTCATGATTTGTGTTTATTTTTTTTTGTTTTTTATCTGTTTGTAAACTTTTTCTCTAAAGCAGAAGCTATGTAATTCATGTAATCTGATGAATAAGCTTGTGTTGCTTGAGATGGGTTGTTTGAAACCTCTTCACTTTCATGAAGTTTTTGAAGACCAACTGGGCTAGTTCCAAGTTGACGTGTTGACCAGAAGTTTTTGATCTGGTATGGAGTATCCAATCTGTAGAAGCTTGATTGAGCAATAATTGATTGCTTGTGTCCTTCAGATAAAGATTCCCAAACCTGAGCATACTCTTCAGGGATTTCGTCTATAAACTTGATACCCGTTTCGTTAATGTTCTCTGATTCGTTAAGTGATTCTGCTGCCTTTTGTTTTTTGGCTGTCGCTGCAAATCTGTTAGCAGCTTCGTTTATATTCTCCTCAGTTTTTTTGGTTTGAACTGATTCAATAAGAGAGTCGATTTTAAAAGAAAGATCATCATAGCTTCCTGCAAATCCTGATTCGTTAAGATCAGAGTCTGCTGTGAATTCCGCACTTTCTCTTAAGCTTGTTTGGTCGCTATAAGGTGCGTTTCTTTCCATTGATTCTGCGATATACTCGCTATAAGAGATTGATCTATTAAGTTTTTCTGCTAAGTACTCAGAATAATCAATTCCTTTGTTTAAATTTTCTGCTAAATAGTCAGAATACTCTATACCTCTGTTTAGATTTTCTGCTACATATTCAGTATATTCAATACCGTTGTTTACTTTTTCAGCTAAATATTCGCTATAAGCAATACCTTTATCCAAGTTCTCTGCTAAGTATTCAGAATAAGAAATTCCCTTATCTACATTCTCAGCTAAGTACTCAGAATATTGGATATTCTGATCTAATTTTTCCGCGATATACTTAGAGTATTCTATGTTATTATCAACATTCTCAGCAACATACTCAGAATAAGATATTGATCTATCAACATTCTCTGCTAAGTATTTAGAATAAGAAATTGTCTTATCAAGATTCTCTGCTAAGTACTTGCTATAAGTGATACTGTTATCTAGATTTTCTGATAGATATTCGCCATATTTAATAGCATTCTCCAAATTCTCTGCTAAGTATTCAGAATACTTTTCAAGTTTAGCAACCCTTGATTCTAATTCGTAGGTATCATTACTAGATTCTACTGATTCTCTAAGGGCTTCCTTTTGTTCTTTTAAATCCACGATAGTAGCTTTCATAGCATCCATTTCTTTTTTCAAGAAAACTGAATATTTATTAAGCTCGTCCGCGGTAACAAATTCGTTATTCTCCATAAGGGCTTTCTTATTTTTATTGTCTGTTTTATTTATAATATTGTAAAACTCTTCGTTGTTATCGACTTTATATATCTTCAAAGAAGATTCATTTTCTATTCCTAAAGACTCATTTAAGCAAATTAAGCTGTTAATTACGCTATTAGATCTGTAGTTTTCATATTCTTCTGTGCTAAATCCTGCACTTTCATAGACTCTTTCAAGCTGTGCATTTTGAAATCCTGGATCAGCAACTAAATCATAAGTGAAGATTTTTTTAATCTGAACCTTCTTATCGTTACCAACAGAACCTGCTGCTCTTGATGATATAGATAAAGGAACACCAGCATCAACAAGTTTTTTTGCGATATCTCCAGCAGGAGTATCCAAAAGCTTAACCTTTATTTTTAGAGTTCTATCACCTTTATCATGGGTAAGATCTGTTATTAAATGAGAAATGTTCTTAAGTGAAACGTCGAATTTTTCAGGATGATCCAATTCACCAACCAATCTTTTCTGAGATATCTTATCCTTTAAATAATCTAAATGAGGAAGATATTCCTTCTCCTCATAGATTCTATGATTATTGTTCTCTTTACCAAATACAGCTGCAATTCCTTCAAGAACATATTCGTTCCCTGCAGATTTTTTGGATTCAAGTATATGCTCTTGTTTCTCCAAGATGAACACCATTTGTTCATTCAATATATTATCATTTACTCTAGGCATGCTTTTTTATACTTTTTCTATATTACTTATATATCAATGTCCGATTTAATTTTTTGTGATTTTATTCGGATTTTATTCTATCTTTAACCTCTTCTACAAAATTTCTGGCAATCTCAAATGATTCTCCGTCCTGAGGACTGTACCTTCTTTTTCTATCTCCAAATGAAGCATATTTGTTGCTAAGCTTAACTTCTATTACATTACCTGCTCTATCAAGTATTTCTTTTGCAAAGGTAATGTTCTTCCAATTTGATATACTCAGTATCTCTTTTTCTTTATATGTCAAGAACTTATCAAAGATATTAACCCCTCCTGGCATTGGAGTGTCCTCTATTTCAGTTGATCTTCTATTGGAGCTAACTGAAACATCTCTCGGATTAGCCTTCACATCATCTGCTGAGCTTTTCGGTTCTGGAACATAATCAGGGACATCTGATCCACCTCTATATCTAACATTGCTTTCGTCATCATCCCCACCTCTAGTTAAAGGAGCTGTTTTTCTTTTAGTTTTTCCATCAGCATCAAGATCGCTTAATTTAGTATCATCAGGATTATCTACTTGATCGTCAGTTTGATCCTCTGAATCATCATTTGAAGCTACATTATCAGATGGATCATATTTATATAATCCCATTCTGCAATCATCTAAAAACTCGTCAGTGTTTATAAAAACATCTATCTGCTCATCATCAGATGATCCATATCCTTTTGCGTCCAGAAGAAAACTCATAAAACTACCAGTTCCGTATCCATCTTTACCTATAAGTTCAGGATTTGCGTATTCTTTTTTAGTTATATTGTATGCTGATACTACTGCAGGAGAGCTTTTTTGCTTGGGTGTTAACACAGCAACGTCTCCTGTATTTTCGTCATCATTTTCAAAAATTCCAGAAATTTTATTATTAAAATCTCCAAATTTCATAACTTCACCTTCGAAAATATACCCAGAGTCTTTTAATTCTTTAAAAGTTCTATGCTCCTTTACCCCGCTGCTAGAAATTTCGGTTACCCCGAATATGATCATTAACTCATCGTCTGTTAGTTTGGCTAATGTATCTGAGCTTATTTTTTTTCCTGAAACGTTAATGACATTTTTCTCAGAATCTTTAAAATTGAAATCAAATGTCTCGGGAGCATTTGGATCAGCAGTAATTAGCTGGCTTTCTGAATTACCATAAGCTGACATTAGCTCAGACCAGCTACAATATCCTGAAAAAATAGAGGGAACACTTTCAGCTGAGGAAAGACCATTTTGAAAAGATATTTTGAATTTAAGGTCATCATTATCGATATACCCTCTTCTAACATCCCTTGAGTTGCTAAAACTAAGAAGAGTCATATCATTCTCAGCAACCATTTTTTGCATTTCTTTAGAATTTATCTGGGCTAATATAAAAATAGATGAACCCCCATTCTCTGCTATTTTTACAAGCTCCATAGTTGTTCTTGTATCTGCATTAAAAAATAACCCCGATAAAAATCCGCTAGCTCCTCCCTTTCCCTGGCTAAAACAAACTGTTATAGCTTTACCAATTTCAACTTCTTTTGGATTAAAGTGATCTTTTATCCAGCTTTCTTTTTTAAGATCGCTATACATTGGTGCTTGTCTTCCGCTCCACCAATTCCAAGAAGATGCGATTATATCAGTAGCTATTAAAACCTCACCAACATAGGGAATAAGTCGAGATCCTAATTTTGCCCCAGTCTTACCAGCAGCTTGAGCTACTACTTTTTCACCCGCACGTAATCCCTTCCCGAATCCGCCCGCCCATCTACCTGCAAGTACAAGTTTTCGTGTTTTCCCTGCAGCTCTTGCTAGTCTAACTCTCTCATTTGCTATCCAAGTCGCATCCTTAATAATTTTACCAGCTTGTCTAGTTCTTTTCAGTACTATTAGATCCCTAGCGAATCCCCATAAACTTTTAACGTATTTTATTGTTCTAGAAGGCTTAGTAACCTTAGGCACAACTTTTCCAAAATTCTTTAGAGCATTTGTGACTCTTCTAAGCCCTATTATAGTAAAAAGTCCACCAAGTCCACCTGCAACTTTTAAAAGACCAAATACGGTTAGTCCACCAATACCCCATAAAGCTAGCTTACCACTATTATCTGCTATTGTTTGGAATATGCTCTCAGATGATGCATTGTCTGGTAATTTACCACCGGGTAGTGTTTCACTAACATTCATAATAGCCAGTTTGTTAGTGTCACCAGCACTAGGAGACATTCTAAATGCCTTTAGTGTTTCATCTAATGGTTGACCATTATCGTCTTTCATCATCATAAAAACTGCCAAATCCCCTCCAGAGTTAGAAAAACTTAAACTGTCTTTGATTTTATTCTGAGCCAGCAAAGAGTTATATGCATAATGAAATTTAATTGAATCTTTTGCCAATGCATCATCCGAACTTTGATCATTTTCTAAAATAAAATCTGAAAAATTAGAGGCCCTATCCTTTATGATACTCTCGTTTATTGGTGATGACGTTTTAGAATAAACAGAGGTATCAACAGAATCTGCTGTCCATTCTCTAGGGTGCTTACTTAGCCATCCCTTAAAATCTTCAGAGTAAGCCCACCATTGGAAATCTGTCAAATCCATATCCTGGGCATCTTTCATATCAGTGGATATTGATATTAATGGAAAATCCCCACCTTTATTATAAACTGCTTTTGAAGAGTAAAGTGCTAACATCTATATTATTATTTTTCTGTATAAATCTTATTATAAGCCTCTGCTATGGCATCTATAAGTTTTTCTATATATCCTTCATTCCTAAGCTTCTTAAAGGCAAGATTACCGATAGAAAATTCGCCGTCTTTACTTAATGATTCTTTCCTCATCTTCTGAATTTTCTCTTTCAATTTTATTCCTCTCTTATAAAGGGATTTAGCATTTGATGGAAGTGTAGTAACAAGGAGTTTTGTTTCTATTTGATCTATCTCATAAGCTAAAGAATCAGCTTTCATATTCACATCAGCTTCATCAATTTCTGGCGGATCGAATATTGGATTTTTTATCCATTCATTATTAAGTAAAGAAAAAAGACCCGATGCAGTATGGGGTTCTTTAGCATCCTGAACATATAGCTCTACATCATATCCTCTGATCTTTATATCATGTCTAAGATTCCAAACGAATCTTATTCCATCCAAAGCAGATTTTAGAATCTTTGGATTGTCATCGTCTATACCTTCAAGATTAACAATTACGTGGACGTCGAGATCTGAAAGTGGGGTGTAATTATAATTTGAGAGTGAACCTGTTAATTGAACATCAACAATATCCTTTTGCTTTAGTATTCCATCGAACTTCTCAAAAAATTCATTAGCTATTCTAAGAAGTTTTCTTCTTACTCTCTGATCGAATTCCCATGAGATCTTTCCTGATTTGTCTGTTTTTTTAGTCCAAAAAACTGGACTTAGAACATCATTATAAAATGGTCCTATTTGGGATTCTGAAATAAATTGGTTATTTATGTATTGATTATAGGATAAAACTAGACCCACAAAAAAAGGCTTTTCTTTATATATCAAAGAAAGCCTTTGTTAGTTTGAGTAAATTTATTTAAAAACAGATCTTACTCATTATTGACATAACAGTGTCAACGTCCATCTCACAATATCTTTTGATTGAATCATAATCACCTTTGTTCCAAAAATAATCGCTTACCATCGATCCATCCATATCCTCCTTAGGGGATGATAGATTAAGAGAACATGATAAAAGATCTAAACTTACTGATTTTTGATGGGTCCAACTACCGAAAGCAAATATTTCAGAGGTGTCCATAAAAGGCATATCCCATGGTTTTTTATCCCATACTTTTATAATGGATGGAGGGTTTATTCCATTATAAAGCATTCTTTTTCCTACACAGGGTATATCAAAACCTTTTATATTATGTCCACATAATTTCCAATTTTTAGAAGCAGCATTATTTAAAACCTTTGATGCTTTGGTCAAAATATCAATCTCATCTTCACCGTAAAAAGAGGCGAACCTTTTTTCACCTGAATCTGTAAATGACCCAAATGAAATGCAAACTATTCTTGAAAATTCTGGCTCCAACCCACCTTTAGCTAAGTAGATATCATTCTCTGATGCTTCTTTCATTTCCTCATAAACACTCTTATAATAAAGCTCCCTCTTTTTCCAAAGATGATATAATCTTTCATTCTGTAACCTCATTGATCCTATTGAATCGTACATGGGAACAGTTTCAACATCAAAATATAAATATTTCTGAATTGCATCTAAATTAAACATAAATAAATTTTTATAAAATTAATAAAATATCCCGAAATAATATTATTTTTTTACTGATTTATTAATAATTATAGGGGGAAGTTTCTTATAGTCCATTCTGTATTTAAGACAAACATCCTCTTTTAGTTTGGAATCTATGATAATATCTAGGTCCAATCCAAAAGTTGGAATTCTCTTGGTTAAAATGTCATTTGGATTAGGTACTAGTGGGGTACCGTTGGCATCCAATTCGGCAGATTCTGAATAAAAAAATATTGGTTTTTTTCCTATTTCCCATGTTGAGCAAGAAAGAAAAAGTGCTTCTCTAATAGAAAGACCTCCATCATTAAATTGATGGGGGAGTACTCTAAAACATAAAGGTATTCCAGATTTATAATAAACCCCCGAAAGAAGATCTGTTACCGAAAAAAGACTTGGTTTATCATCATTCATTACACATATTCTGCGTATTGACGACTGATCAAGAAGTTGCAGTCTGTTACAAAATTCATCCATTGTTTTTTTCCTATTACCATAAGCAGATCCAACCCTTAACATAATGGAAGGATAATTTATACCTATAATATCTAAACAATCGGAGAGTGAATTGATTAATTTAATTGTAGATTTTTTAGTCTCTTCCAATTGACTACCAAGAAAATAGTCCTTACCTATATAAAAGCAAATACGTATGCCATTCTTAGATATAATGGAATTTGCCTCATCAATAATTTTAGAAATCTCTGGAGATTCCTCTTCTATTACAGTATTAAAAAAACTAGGAGAAAAAATAAGCTCAGAAGCGTCTAAGCAAACAATTTTAATATCTAACGAGAGATTAAATTTACAGGAATTTATGATAACTGAGATCAGATCTGGATATGAATTAAGAACTATTGAATTCTTTCCAAATTCAGAGGATAAACCAAGATATGAGATTTCCGGTGGGGTTTTACCAAATAACATTATTCCTTTTTATATCTTAGATCAAAGGATTTAATTGGTTCCGTTTTATTATCCTCCAGTAGTTTCTAGTCCCAATTCGGAAGCATTATAAACAGTTTTTGAGTTATATGAGCTGTCAGGCATTTGGTTAAATTTAGCTTTCGATTTAGATTCGATATTTCCGTGATCCCCACCCTGAGCAAACTCAATGGCATCTGATTTAACCTCTATAACTCTTTCAGTTTTCTTTCCTTTATTGTAAACCTGTATAAAATATCTATATTCTTTCCCATCAGGATTTCTAAAAGCTCTAACTATAACCCCTATTACTTTTTTCTTAGAATCTATCGGTTGGGCTATAACAACATCACCTAATTGGAATTCAGATCCTTTGACAGTGGTTTCCATATCCGGATCCTGGCCAACAGAAACTGAAAGATCACTAAATGGCTTATAGTTTATTTTTAATATGCCATTAGCTCCTCCATATCCGTAGGTATCTCCGAAAGCTCCACCATCGAAGAATTCATTTATAGTTTTAATATGCTTCATAGATCTATTTATCTTCAAGGGACTCTCCTTTTTGGAGCTTTATGACATCTCTGATCATTGTAGCTAACTCATACTTTTCGGAGTCAAGTGCTTTTTTAAGCATAACTTCAAGTCTCTTCATATCTGAATCTTCTTTAGAAACTTCCTCCTCTCTGGACTCACTTGATATGACACATATTCTTTGCGGGGAATATATTACCTCTAGCGTAGAATCTATTTCTAGTCCAGTTTGTATGTCATTTTCGAATTCAATCTCTATTTCAATACCACCATACTTATCCCCCTTCCAGTCTGAATTAACCCAGTAAATCATCCATGCTCCATAATTAAGCTCTGCTAAATCGTTTTCTATCACATATTTTAATAGAGATTTAAGTTCACCTTTAAGATCAGCCTTGACTAAATCATCACCAAAAACTTTTCTTTTGATACCGGGGATAGCATTAGTTCCTTCTCCAACCCCCATCTTGAAGCATTTATTAACCTCATATATGGAATCCCAATCTAAACTGGAGATAACCTTATCTATTATTTTAGCATTTTTTTTCTCCATATCCTATATATCTTATTTTTGTAGGCCAACTTGATCTGAGATGTCCTCTAACCAAGAGAAATACCTTTGTGGGTAAAATTTTTTAATATCCTCTAAGTCTCTTTTAGAAACGCTATATTTATTCCTTATAAAATCTTCAATTAAATCAAAATCTTTTATCTTATCTGATTTTACAGATTCTTTTTTCTTGGTTTTAGCATAGATCCACTCAGATGGAGGTTTTTTAAACCTATGGGAAAGGGTATCGTGCCACCAATTAACAACAGGACCCGGAACAACTTTTAGTTTATTAAACTGATTGGCCTGAACTGGAAATTGAATTCCCATGATTCTATTAATCATGAAAAAATTTCTAGATTTGTCATTTTTACCAACAGATTCCCATTCTTTAGGTTTGCTGGAAAACATTACTTTTACTATGTCAAAAAGTTGCATATTATTTTAAAATATTTTCAAAAGGATCAAATCCTTTTGGTTGATAACCAGGGGTAATCCATTCTGTTCCCTCAAGTATTTTTATTCTATCCAAAGTTACTGATTTTCTTTCTAGCTTTATGCCTCTTTCTATTTCTAGATAACATGAATTTCTAATTCCCTCTGGGATAACCTCAGGATCTAGCCACATAAGTTTATAGTTTCTTAAAAAGTTATTCTTAGCTTTTATTCTATTCTCACTGCTGTCAACACCTTTAGCAATTTTCAATATCAAGCTGCTTATCCAAGATAAAAATTCTTCATTTTTAAGAAGTTCAGAAACTGGTAAATCTTTCCATTCGCTATTTAAAAATAAGTCATAGACGGTATCAGCTTTCTTTTCTGTGAATCTATTAATCTTTCCATTTACTTCAAATTCCCATACGCTAGGCACGCTATCCCCGCTATCCCCAATTAATATCTTTTTAAATAAAAAAGGTTTGCTGTCTATATTTTCAACATTAACTTTTTTAATAAAATCTTTTAATTTATCAATCTCTGGTGAAACGGTAAAACCCATATTAAAAACGCTGATCTCTCCAATTTTTTCAGAGTTATCTGCTGTCCATCCATCAGGAACTGTAAATGTATTATTTTTAGAATTGTTGTTCCATACTGCTGTCCATACCCCCTTATCAACTCTAGACAGCTGATGTAAATCTCTATCACCTGTTATGATTATACAATTTTCATTAAGCTCATTGAATTTTCTAGACCAGAATAAAAGTAAATCATCTCCCTCTGCACCTTCTATCTTAGAAAAAATAAATCCCATTTTTTCTAAATGGTGGCCAAATGATTGTAAAAGTTCGAAGAATATACTCCAGTCAACATTTTCATCCTTAATCCTACCTGATTTATAACCTCCGTTTTCTATCTCAACTTCTTTTCTCCAACTTCTGCTATCGGATGTAAAAATTAATCTCCCCCCAGCGGGTAGCATTTTTAAAGAAGAACAAAGATCAGTGGCAATTTTTCTGACGAAAGCAGATTGATCCTCTTTACGTGCTAATATTTTTCCGGGATCTATATTTTTCCCATATCCTGCAAAGATACCAAAAGTTTTATGCATTATATAATTTCCATCTATAAGTATATTAACCATATTTTATATTTTAAAAGTCTTCATTTTTTATTCTGATATCATAGTCGTGAAAATTTAAAAAATCCTCATCGTCAGCAATTAATCTTCTCTCCGCAGAATCTGCATCTTTTCTTTCAGCTAATCTTTTCTTTAGTATTTCATTATCCGGATCTATATAAATGATAAAACACCTTTTACGGTGTTCTGGCTTAATACAGCTTATTCCACTTGGTGTCATTATAAGAAGACTAGATTTTTCAAAGTCATTTATCGTTCTCCCGTATTTCCATCCATTAAAATCATGGATTTCATAAAATTTATGAACGTTGTTTTGAAAAAAAGAATCATCAACAAAATAATAGTCTTTACCCTCTTTCTCCCCCTGGCGCTTAGGCCTGCTCGTGTACGAAACACAATATTTGAATCCTCTTGATTCAAATTTTTTTCTCATGTAATCTTTACCAGATCCACCCTTTCCTACTAGGATTATTTTGCTGTCTTTAAAAGCCATACTTATTCTACCATTTTTTGAATTTGAAAAACTAAAGACAATAAAGAAACCATAGGATCTATTACCTGGGTTCTTTGGGCCTGATGCTCAGCTACTAAAACTATCACTCCAGGTATAATCTTTTTTAAATCAGGTTTATTGTTAATGATCCAATTTATAAATTCCTCACCTAATGCTGACATTACCTCATCAACTTTACCTTGATATTCTCCAGCTATTTCCTGATAGTTCTTAATTGGATCTTTTGAAGTTATTATTAAATTATAAAGGGATTCATACGTCCACCCAAGTTCCTTTATTTTATTTATATCTATTGTGCTAACTCCCTCTATCATCCAGGTTTGGATTTTATTTAATCCCGATCTGAAATCTGGATAATAAGCCTTCTGGAATTCATTTAATGATTCATCATCTATTTGGATATTAAGTTTACCTAAAATAAGTTTAACCCTTTTATTCCACTCATTCTTTAAAGCCTCTTCCTCCTCTGAATTTACTGGATTAAAGTCAACAACTTCAAATCTACTTTGTATAGCATCAGGTACCTTGTTAATATAATTGCACGTAGCGATAAATCTAGCGTTACTAGCAAACTTTTCTATTGTACCCCTTAGTGCTTTATAGAATTGATCTGAGGCCCCGTCAAACTCGTCTAAAATAACAATCTTCTTAGATGACTTCCCGTCTAATACAGATATGGTAGAACAGAAATCATTAATCTTAACCCTGATGGTTTCAACCGAGCTTTCATCAGAAACATTTATGAATATGTGCGGATATGGAGAAGCTAATATTTTAGCTAGAGTTGTTTTTCCACATCCTGGGGATCCGCTTAATAAAACATTATGATTTAACCCGCTCTCAAATAGTCTGGATATTCTGGAGGGCAATATCATATGCTTCAGCTCCTTTGGTCTTAATTTTTCGGTTAAAAGTTCTTGTATCATATTTTTTTTAGAGTATATTTTTAAAGTTGTTCCTAAAAAAGTTTAGAAAGATTATCAGCAGAATTTTTATCGCTTCTCACCTCTATAAAGCGAGGTAAAAATAATGATCTATTGCCATGCTTATCCGTTATTGCAACATTATATTGAACCGCTGCTATCTTTCCTATTAAAGAATCTGGATTAGCACTAAGTTCTTTTAAATCTGAATCTGTAAATCCTGATCCAACCTTAACATTAAGGGTTTTCGAAGAATCTGTACAGAAAAATCCGCCAATAAATCCTTCTCTTTTTCCTTCTCCTGGATACCAGCCTGTTATCTCTAAATCACAATCACTAACCTCTTTAAATTTAACCCACGACTTAGATCTTTTGCATTCATAAACTCCATTATCTTTGCATATAACTCCTTCTCCCCCAAGTTTAACTATTTCCTTATAAATAGAGGGAACATCCGAAGCATCGTTCAATTCCCATAGTTTAGCAAGTTTAACTGGGGATGTTTCAGGTAGATGTTTTACTACGTTTTCTAGAGTATGTCTTCTTGTAATATAATCAAGAACACCCACTCCTCTTTCTAAAGTTGATGCTTCCTCAAAATCAAAAACATTAAAGAGCATTCCTGATTCTATTTTAGAATCCACCTTTCCTTTTAAAATTTGGGTAACTTTCCCACTAACTGATTTTCTATTAAGATCCGTTAACTCGCCATCAAAAAACCAATCACCACTTAATCCGCTATCGTCTAAGCTCTTCTTTAAATCAGCAGTAATGGTAGGGAAGCAGGAAGAATCTAATTCATTAAAAGCCCTGGTAAAATATGATATCTCACCATTTTTACAGAGGGCTATAACTCTAACACCGTCATATTTTTCCTCACAGTAAATTTTATCCCATCTCTCAATAGTTTCATGATCGTCAGTAGCTAACATTAATGAGGGATCAGGGATAAGTTCCTTACCGACAGCTTTATTGATTAATTTAGCTCCTATTCCAATATTCATTCTTTTCGTTAGAATTTTCATTAGATATTTTCTAAGCTCGATATCTTCATGATCATCATCTGATAATCTACAAGAAATTATCGACTGAGCACGCCCTCTTAGAAGGTCATTAGCAGCTGGAGCTTTTTTTAAATCCTCTATAAGAGATCTAAACTCGTCCCAAAGATTTGGATTTTTTTCTCCCGGTAAAATTTGTAAATTTAGCTTATGTAGTTTCGTGGTGACGAAGGGATTAAAACAAACATCTAAGATGTATTCCATTTCAGGACTTAGAGATTCTTTAATAAGAGTTTGTTTTGCTTTTTGTGATCCCTCACCAGTTAAGCTTTCTAGATCTTTTAATGTTTTAATTGATTTAATCATCTATATTTATTTTTTACAAATATAGATAATTGTCTCGGGGATTAAAAATAAGGGGGGATGTATTTTATAGGGTAGCTGTATCTTCTGCCCCTGCTTCGCCTTCAGCTCCTTCCGCATCAGCAGCTGCCTTAGCAACTTTTTCTGCTTCTTTATCATCTTTCTTTTTGTATTTCTCATTAAGAGAAATTAGATCTGGGTTAAGACCTAAGAATCTTTGAATTAAAAATCCAGCATCAAAATAGGGAACTTCTGTTTCTCCCATTTTAGTTTTAAGCTCTCCTAGACCTGTGATAAACTCTGTTCTTTTCTGATAGGAAGCAATTTGAACTTGCTCATTGAATGGACTTTCCCTGTGGAAATTTATACCTAAATTAGTTTTAAAACTTCTGTCTTTAGCAAGCTCTGGATGTTTTAAACACATTTGTATGTAAAGGGGTTTTACTAGGATCTCTTGGAAAATTGATCTTAATCTGGTTAAGAATTTTTCAAATCTAATTTCATCTCTCTCTAAAGAATCTATGCTCACTGAATAGTTAACTGGTGTTGCTCCTCTTGAAGCAAATCTAGCATAGGGAATCTTAGAATCCATTTTAAGTTTGTTAAAGAAATAGAGAACATTTTCCATTACATTAAAATCAGGTCCTGATGCATTAAGAGACTCAATTGTTGGAGATTGGCCATTTTGTTCAGGGAAAAGATAATTCTTATAGAACTGTATTTTTGGTTTACCGTTAACAGTCATTTCACCTGATGAATCATTTATAGATATCTCCTCCTTGTAGTTACTCATTAACTGTCCCAGGGTTTGCATTGCTTTCTGAGGAGACTGTGTTCCAGTTGGAATTATAAATTTAAGTCTGAATGAAGCGTTCATAACATTCCAGATAACCCTAGAATTTTCCATTATTCTTAAAATGTTATATGATCTTACAAGTCTTTCTAAATAGCTAACTCTTGATATAGAATTTCCTTTAGCATAGGAAATGTAAATTATCTGCTCATTAGTTAGTTTTCTTGTCATTTGAGGATTCTTCGGATATTGAATCCAAAATTGTTTATATTCATTCTCCCCAATCTTCTCAACTGCAGGTTGAAGTGATGTTGGATCAAGCTCCTTAAATCCTATTATTTCCTTACCTGCATTATCATATATTATTTCAAATGCTAAAAATCCATCAACTAGAAATTGTTTAAAAAATTGCCAAGCTAATATTGTATTTTGAAATCCGAAAACATTATAAAGTCTATTATAATTATGAGTGATCTCTTCTCTCGTTTTATCTTTTAGATCCTGAAGATTTACAAAAGATGGTGTTGCAAAGAAATTACGGTCATCATAACTTATACACTCGTCAGTTACAGTATCTAATATAAATTCAATCTCGCCATTTAAAGAAAACTTTCTTAAGAAATTTCTTTTCTCAATATAATCTTTATCAAAATAAGCTATGTATTTCCTAACCCTTGTATCCTGATATGATAATGTCCAATAAAAAGCATCATTTTCGGTAAATCCTGTACTTGATTGATTAAAGAATGCAGATTCAGTTTTACCAACTGCTTGAGAGTTTCTTACAACCATGTCATCATACTCCATGCCAAGCTTAGAAATTCTTCCAAGATTTCTTATTATATTACCTAAAGCTGATTGATTGGGTTTAAGCCCGTCTGTAAATCCTGCCATTTTTTATTTTTATAATGTTGCCGTTTCATCATCCCCTGCTTCTTCTCCACCTTCCTCACCTTCTTTTTTAGCTTTTTTCTCTTCTTCTTTCTTTTTCTTTTTAGCCTCTTCCTCTTTCTCTTTCTTCCTTCTTTCGACCGCCTCCTGGTTAGATTTTATATCCTGATGTGACATTCCTAAAAAGTTTTCAACCAAGAATGAAACAGAAAAATAAGGCTTTTCTCCATCTTCAAGGAGTCCAGCCATAGCTGTAACCGACTCCTTTCTTTTATTAAACATTTCTATCTCCTGATTTATCTTAAAAGGATTATCCGAAAAATATTCAAGGCCTAGTTGACTTTTGAATGTAAAATCCTGCTCTAGCTGAGGGTGTTTCTTTGCCATTTGAATCCATAAAGGCTTAGTTAATATCTCTTGAAATGTCGATCTTAATCTAGATATAAACTTAGAAAATCTAATTTCCTCCTTATCTAATCCTTCTGCAGCATTTACATAAGTTGAGGTATTACCTCCATCCGGACCATGGAATCTAGATGCTGGGATTTTAGATTCCTGAGAAAACTTATCATAAAAGTAATTCAAAGGTGTCGTGTCGTTTAAATTAGGTCCTTCAGTAGTTATTGGCTCTATGGTAGGAGTTCCGTTTACCCCTTGTGGCATTAAATAATTCTTATAGAATTGTATTTTAGGTCTGCCATCAACAAGTAGCTCTCCTGTATCATCATTTAACTGGATGTCTTCTTTATAAATACTCATTAATTCACCCAATGTTTGCATACCTTTCTGCTGAGATTTTGTTCCAATTGGAACGGTCATCTTTAGCTTAAACGAAGCATTCATAACAGACCAAATTACCCTGGTGTATTCTATAATTCTAAGAATATTATAAGGGCGAATCAGTCTTTCTGTGTAACTAATTCTTGATATAGAATTTCCTTTAGCATAAGAAATATAAATGATCTGTGGATCGTAAAGAACTCTTCTTTTTCTAGGATCCTGAGGGAATTGTGTCCATGTACTTAAAAAAGAACCATTTGGTTGCTTTTCTACACTAGGAACTATTGTTACTGCATCTATCTCTTTAAATCCTATTATTTCTTTGCCTGAATTATCGTATATTATTTCAAATGCTAAAAACCCATCAACTAAAAATTGTCTAAAATATTGCCAAGCTGTTATATCATCGTTGAATCCCCATACATCGTATATCTTTTTATATGTTTCATACAGATCATCCTTAAGCTTTTCGTTAAGATCGGTAAGATCTATCATATCAGGATAGGCAAAATAGTTGGAAGGATTATATGATATGGATTCATCGCAAAGTATATCAAGGACCCATTCAATCTCAGGGTTTAAAGAAAATTTTCTGAGGTAATCTCTTTTGCCCTTATAGTCTTTATCGAAATATGATACAAATTGTTTGGTTGTTATATCTTGCTTAGCCAAGGTCCATAACATACCTTCATCTTCGACATTTGATTTATTTTTATTAAGAAAAGAAGCCTCTGTAGCTCCTACCGCTTGGGAATTCCTAATAACCATATCATCATACTTCATCCCAAAGGTACTTAACCTTTTAAGAGAATCCCTAATTCTTTGTATAACCGGGGATTGAGAAGGACCATTATTATCTACGAAACCAGCCATTTGTAATTTATTTCAGTTATTTTAGTCTACTTTCTAAATTAATTTCGACTCATATTCTTTATATATCCCCTGAGGTTGCAAGCCCTCTATCATAGATAAACGAAGATATGGAATTTTATACCAATCTTCAAGATCTAATATTTTTATATCTTGCATAAACTTAGCTTTAAAACCAAAAAAAGATTTTTCATATCCGGTTTCTGCTAATGCCTTATTTAAGAATGATGAATTTAAATCTATCGGTGTTATAGCCCCTCCTCTTGGATATGCCTCCTCGTTTTTTTCTAGCACCTCTGAAAAATTATCAAATACTTTGGATAATATTTCTATTTTTTTAATAGGGGGGACAGTAATTAAATCTATTCCTTTTAATATTGTACCGATTTTATTATCAAGATAATATCCAGTAGATAAAACTATAGGATTCCTGTTTATAAAGGGTCTTTTTTCGCTAACCTTAGAATCTGTTGTGTAATAGAACGAGTATATTTGTCCAGGTATAAACGGGGGATAGAATTTTTTGTCTGATTTACCGTTTCTAAAATATTTAGCTTCAAAAATATTATCAGTATTAGAAACTAATTCCGATGTATTTTTAAAACTGTTCTTATATTCTAAAACTGATTCTGAATATTTTCTCATCTACTTTTAAATAAAAAATTCTCATCAACAACACCAAACTTAAATCCTCTTTTCTCAGCCCAGTCTTTGGCTGCTTTAAACTTAGCTTGATTTGTTATCCAGATCTGCATATTTCTATTATATGACTTTAATTTAGAAAGAGTCATATTACCCTCATATATTGGCTTTTGCGTTTGTCTCTCTGGCTTAATCTCTATAATCCATTCTTGGATCTCGTTATCCTCTCTTATAACTTTTATATAAAAATCAACATTATATTTATGCTCTTTTTTATCTAAAGGATTATAATAATCTATAGCCATGGGCTCTGATGACCATTTAATTATTGATTCATTAGTATCACAATATGTACAAAATCTATATTCCCACGAGGATCGGTATATTATATTATGAATATCCCCAATATACTTATCTTGATTAATAGGAGCATATAATCCAGACTTATATTCACCATTGGGCTTAACCTTTTTAATATCAGTCATATAAATTAAATGTTATATGTGTTATCATCACCTGTGATATAGCTAAAGGGTATAGTTTTAGGACTCTTAGGCGGATGGAGTTTTTTCCAGCCTTTAGCAAACCCATTCTTCGCTATCTGAGTAAAATATGCAAAAGGATTATTCGATTTCTCTGGGTTGAACCTATCCCAATATTTGCAAAGATCTTCCATCGCAAATGCCATGCAATCGTCCTTATCATCAGGATCTTTATAGGCCATTTTTTTAGATATCCCTTGTATCATTAGGGTAAACATAGCTATTGTTTCAGGGGTTAGCTTTCCGTTTTTCTTTGATTCTACAACAGCTATCATTAGATCGCTATTTTTTACATAATCTTTGGCCATTAAGTGTGAGTTTATTTGGATTAGAACTATTATATTCTAGTTAATAAATATGATAATATTTCAATAAAAAAGAGAATGCGATGCATTCTCTTTCTAATATTTATTTAGATTCTTCAGGCTCCGAAGAATCATCGTCTGTATTTTGTATGATGTCCTTCCCTGTTGGTGCTTTACTAAGTTTTCCTGCAGATGGATCTATGAATTTTTTCCCTGGTTTATTCTGATCTTCAGCTTTAGGAGCAAAGTAAAAGTGCCTAGTTACTTTTTTTTTAATTCTTCCCCTTCCGAAAGATTGTAACCTCTATCTTTTGCTGCTTTAAAGTTTACATTTCCTTCCTTTCCTGGAGCAGATACTAATCCTTGTTTTTTAGTAATTCCTGCAACTACGCTGTTTGTTTCTTTAGCTTTCCTTCCGTGATCTGGAGCAGAAATTAAAGAATTCATTAAAGCAGGCTTATGTGTTTCTCCTGCATGTTTTCCATTCTCTGGAGCATGTGCTAAATTATTAGGAGTTGTTCCTTTAGTTTGAGGAGCGTGTTTTCCACTTTCTGGAGCGTGAGCGGTGGTATTATTTTTCGTAGTTCCTCCAGTAGATTTAACTTTAGAACCTCCGTTTGGGGTTTTAGCATAATTGGTAGCTGTCGTTTTACCCTCTGCTATATTGTACCCGATTTCATATTTATTTCCTGCAGCATCTACACCGTCAAAATCTACATCACCTTCTTTACCTGGAGCATCTCTTAAAAGATTTTTTCCTTGCTCCTTTCCTTTAACCATTTTAGAACTGCCTGGAGCAGCGGCTAAATTCTTCTTATTTGCGTCCTTACCTTTAGTCATCTTATCATTACCTGGAGCTTTAACTAATTGGCCATTCTTATATTGGGATTGAATTTTCTTAATGGCTTCATTCATTGTTAAATTGTAGCCATGAAATCCGTCCATATCTACCTCTATCTCGTCTTGTTCACCTTTAGGGGCATTAGCAAATGAGTGATTAGTAGCAAGAGTCTTTAATATTTTCTTTTGCTCTCCGATGCTTAATTTAGATTTATTAAGGGTATTAAGAGTCATTGATTCTTTCATTTCCTCTTCTCCGTCTTCATCGCTTCTATCTGATCTTGATTCCTCGTTATCATTAGCAGCTTGATTTAATGCGCTGTCTAAATCAACTATTTCATTTACCAAATAATCAGACGTTTTTCCGCTATCTAAAAGAACTGTAAATCTTCCAGATGTTCCATCAACAGAAACTATTTTTCCGCTTTCTCCTGATTCTTTTACTTTAATATAAGAACCTATATGAAATCTTTCATCTTCTGTTATGTAAACCTCGTCGATTTCTGGAGTCATTTCTATTTTAGCTATCTCTAAGTTTATTTGATTCCACTTTTCTTTTAATAGAGATAATTCTCTATTTAATAAATTATGTGCAGCTTTGATTTCTTTAGAATTAGCATAAAGTTGATTGCTTTCCATTAGGGTTTCAATCTTAGACATTTCAATCTCCACTCTAGAGATATTTTCCAAAACTTTATTTCTGTCATTTATCATAACAGACTTAACTTTTTGTTCTCCCTCTAAGAATTCTGTTAATCCTTCAGATATGTCGTATCTTAGTAATTCTTTAACCATATTAACGGCTTGTGTTCCGTTAACCGGGAATAGTGAATTTTCTCTCATACCCTCATTAACACGGTTTAGATAGATTTTACCTTCCCATTTTATTAAATTTGCGGTTACACCCTCGTAGATATTAGAAACTATAGATTTAGCAAAATCTAATTCAACAATATCGTTAAATCCTCTGTATATGGTAATAACATTAGTGATTGTCTCATTCTCATTAACACCAAAGTATGCACCTGCCTCTAAACCTAAAAGTTTACCAAGTTCACCTAAGCTTCTAAAATTTAATTTGGTTTTATCTAAGTAAACAGAAAGATCAGAATTTTCTTCAACCAATCTAACAGTCTTTTTACCAAATCTTACAAATACACCGTTTTCGTTTACTTTAACGCCTTCGTTATTTAAAGCAGAAACAAGAGATAAATAGTCATTAGAAATATATTGTATTCTGTCCTGAGCGATTTTACTAACCCCGTTCTCTGAAGCTTCAAAAAGTGTTTTTCCTATAGCAAATATAGTATTTCCTTCTTCTATTAAAACTGGTGAATGCACTCTATTAACAGTAGATTCTCCTTGTGAAACAGGTATTTCCAAATTTCTAGAACTTCTTGATTCATTAACATTAAGATAATTGATCAAGTTTCTAACTACTGAATTAAAAGCCTATTTAGAAATACTTTTAGATAATATACAAGAAGATTTACTTTCAGATATTAACCAAGAATTTAAAGATTCAGTTAATTCAGAATAAAAGCTAGAACTTCCACTTGATTTAACATTCTCTAAAACTTTAGAAACCTCTATTTCTCTAGAATACTTATCAACTCTTCTGTTTAATTTAGTTAAAACTTCACCTACTGTAAAATCCCATTTAAAATTAGAAGCTTCTGCTATAAAGTTATGAATTAAAGCGAATTCTGGGATATTTTTATTTTCAATTAGATTTGAATATTTTTCACATAAAACTCTAACTGGATGATGCTCATAAATCGAAGAGCTTTTTATCTTTGAGATAGATTCTAAAACACCTAATTTTTTTAATCCCTGAGCTTCGACAAAAGAGTTAGCAGAGGAATCTCCAGAAGCAGCACTAGCTATTTCTCTAATTATAGAATTGTCATTGTTTTGACTTTCTTTTATTAAGTATGTTCCTGAGTTATTTAAAGGAGCTGATTTTACACCATCCCAAGATGCCATTAATGAGTCAGCTGCTCTTTTAGAGGTTTCAGCTTCTTCCCTTTGTACTGCATCCCTGTAGTTTAATATACTTGGGCTAGATAAAGGAGTAACAAAATTCTCATTTAACACATTAGTTATAGCTTCAGGGGATATTCCACCTTTACCACTTAGGTATGCCTCGCAAATTTGTCTAACCTCAGGTGATTTAGTTTGTTCCTTTAGTTGTTTAACTTGGTTTATAAATTCCATAGTTTTTAATTATTTTATCTGATTATATATCCAAAAAGGTATGATACTTTTTACTATATATTTGAATAAGCTAGGATTTTTATCATCTAGCCACCAATATTTCCAATTTTATGTCAATGTTAGGGTGTGGATTACAAAATACTATACCACCATTCTGTGAATATACCCCAGGTTTAGAAAGAAGCCACCCCTCATAAACAGAGCTAATTGAAGATATTCTTTTACCGCTAAGCACCATCAGGGTGCCCATATTATTAGTAACCCCTTCGTACGTCCACGTAAGATATTTTTTAGATTCAACAGTTAAATCAGGAAATGTTGCCTTAATAGCTATAAAGGAAACGTATCCTAGATCATCACCTATATCTGTTTGACTTAGGAGAAAGCATTTATCAGCCTTTAGGATAACCCTACTTTTTGAGAAAGAAACAAGCTCTTCCTTCATATCCTTCAGATCAAGATATACCGGGGGTGTAGTTTTTGTTCCATCATCTAATACTAAACTACCTCTCGAAAAAGTGAATCCAGGAACTTCTGGAACTGGACATATAACCGGTTGTGTAGCCATTTTAACTTGATATTATTATTGTAAGCTTAACATTCAAATTGGTAGGATTTGTAAAAGAGATTCCTCCATTTGCTATGTTAGCTGGTCCCGTGTGACCGTAGGTAGAAAAAGGATCAAGATCCCAACCATACCAAGAAGAGCCATTCTTAACAGCTCCGCTTAAAACCATAAATTGACCCATAGGGTTTCTTTGGGATCCTTTATAATCCCAGAATATAGATCTATCACCATCGGTTGCTTCAGGGAGATAATATGCTCTAGCAACTATCATAGAAACTTCACCATTCGTTGTTTGCAAACTTGAAGGATCTATATTAACAGTAGTTCTTGGCGATATTACAAATGTCTGTTTCTGATATTCTGAGAAATCTAATAATGGGTGAAAAAATTCAGAGATATTCAACGTGTCAAGAGTCTCAGCTTTTCTGGATACGTTTATGGTATTTCCCGAAAAATTAAGAACCGGAGGGGTATTAAATCTTTTAAATGTTGCATCAATTATACTTAATTGATCCTTAATTTTAGCAATATTGCTATAATTAGTAAAAAAATTATTTCCGGTAGGTCCAAGCTCTCCATCTACAGGTGAAGATGGATATGCAGACGAACCACCAGGTAAATTTATACCTCCACCCCCGGAGTCTCCACCGTCATAATCTTGTACTTGTGATGTATCGTTGTCTGCCAATTTATTTAAATTATTTTATTTATATCCCATCTTATGCCTTAATGAAGGGTCCTCAACTCTCTTTAATGGAACGGAGTTACTATTAACGGGCTCTAGATTTTCAGGTGCCCATGAATTTACACCTGCCTCCAAAATTACAGATTCATCATGAGGGATATCAGTTTCTTCCAATTGCTCATCTTGATTAATCTCTGGCTCAGTTGTTGTTTCTTCCTGAGGAATTATTGGTTCTTGATCTGCTTCAGTTCCAATTTCATCTTGATTAATCTCTGTGGGTTTAATGTAATCAACTAGAGACTTTATAAACCCTAAAGAAACCAATGGAAGTATAGCACCACTTATTAATGAAAGGATTCTCTTTTGATAAATTAAATCCTCGTCAACCATTCCAAATAATTCTACCCATGATTTAAAATCACTTAAATGAGTGTATGCATAATAAGTATTACCCATAGCTTGCATAAGGGTTAGTATTATGAAAAGCATCCAAACTAAAAACTTATTTGTTTTATCCAGTATAATAAGTGATGATAACGAAGCGGCTGCTCCGATCTCAAATGCAAGAGCTAATGATATAGCTAGCCATCTAGGATTAGACAGTTCAAAGAAATTTATAACGTGTACAGTAGATATCGCAGAAACAATTAAATAGAGGCCAACGAAAGTTCCTATGATAAAATAGCTTGTTACTTTTTTATTCATTCTCGTTTAAATTTTTCAATTGTGCATCAATCTCAGATTGGCGATTAACATCCAATATTTTTCTATCGGTGGATTGTATCATCCTTTTCTCTGATTTAAGTCCTTCAATTTCCACTATTTTCTTAATCTCTTTCCTTGTACAAATAGAATCTATTCTAGTGTTAGTGTCCTTTATTTTTTTCTCTATAGAAGCTGATCTTCTGCAGTTTCCACACTGGCCTATTGAAACAAGTACCAAAAAGGCTAAAATGATTTTTGTTAAATTTTTATCTATGAAATTCATAATTTTCTGTTTTTTTATATATCTTTATTCCTATTCAACAAAAAAAGCTGGATACGAATCCAGCTTATTTTATTAAAATTATATTATTTATTCAGCATTTATTCCCTGCATAGCTGCAGTTAATTCTTTTTCTAACCCTTTTATCTCTCTGGCATCTGCTTTAGCATCATCTATCGCCTGATCGAATGCCTTGTATAAAGAAATAAAATCTTCAGCACTTGTTAATCCTTTCCCCTTCGATTTAGCTATGAAATAATGACTAGCTTCTAAAGGTAAAGCTCCTAAGAATATTACCGAATTTTTAACTCCTCCTTCTTTCTTTACTCTTTGGATTTGTTTATTTATTTCCTTCACTCCTAAAGCTTCTGTTCCTGACCATTCAGCTTCATTTTGAATGAATGATTCATATCTTTGGAAAAGAGCATCTGTCATAGAAACAGCATAAACTTTATTCTTTATTTCCTCTTTTTTTGAAGCTATATCATTCTCTAGCTTAGAAATTAATTCATGGTCTAAATTAGATTCATGAGCTAATCCAGGAATGGTAGCTTCCTCCATAGTTTTAAATTCAACTTCATTAGAAGCACCCGGCTCCATAACTTCGATTTGTTTTTCTGATTTTCTTGCCATTTTTATCTTTTTTATTTTCTAGTTAAAGTATTCTAAATTGTTCCTAATCTATATTAAAAATATCAAATTCAGT
>Ga0114976_10000054_pt1 | contig 56375 bp, 72 predicted proteins | sample S_130805_EF_Meta_FD_87319 | JGI IMG/M metagenome (GOLD analysis project Ga0114976, IMG submission 87319) | Freshwater microbial communities from Lake Simoncouche, Canada to study carbon cycling - S_130805_EF_MetaG | ecosystem: Environmental > Aquatic > Freshwater > Lake | place: Lake... | reverse complement strand
ATTTAAGTGATATACGTAAAATGCTTTTGAAATGGGTGGTTATTGGTATGAAGAAAATAAACTTGTTTCTAGATTACAATGAAGATAACGATGTAGCGCATCAATATATTGCAAAATATTTTGTATCTTTACCTAAAGACACAAACCTAGCTATTTTACAAATAAAGCAGGACGTGATAAAAGGCGTATCTCAAAAATAAGACACACTATGTTTGCACTTGTGGGAGTTATTGAAAGTATAGTACCTGTAAGGTCTAAAAATGTAGAACACCCTTTCTACGAATTGGTTGTTACTAGAAATGTAGGAACTAAAACAACTAAAAATTGCTTTCTCGCATACAGAAAAGAAATAGCTCAAAAGACTGAAACTCTTGTAATTGGAGACAGGGTTGAAATATCTTTCGTTATATATGGTGGCGATTATCAAGGTCGTGTAGAAAATAAATTGTTTGTAAGCAACTACACAATTTTAAAGCGTAAAAAGGTAAAAAGCACTATATAGATATATTAAAAAATATGGTTAAATACATTGTTAAATATATCTTACTTCCTTTCCACACTGTTGCAAAAAAATTTCTCAAACTTAATCATATAGCTTACGATATTCTATTACTTTTGAATATAATGTGGTTATGCTACCTAATACTTTTTATACTGTATTGGGTGTTTCGCATAGCTAATTATATTATATGGTAGAATCACCAAAAAAGGATAGAATATATGGAAGTAGTGTAAACAAGCCAGGCTCTTCGTCTGACTCTAAAAGCGCTGCTAGTATAGTCCTTTCCGAAGCTACTGTAAAAAGCATTCAAAACAAGATAGACGAACACAATTCAAGCAATCCTAAAAAGAGCGTAACACTAGCCATTGCTAAGGCTGTTGTTCGAAGAGGTATGGGTGCTTACTCTAGTTCGCATAGACCTACAATTAGTGGTGGTAAGCCTAATAGCAGAGTAGCGTGGGGTTTAGCTAGATTAAATGCTTTTCTTTACAAAATAAAGAATGGTAAAAGCAGGTCTGGTAAATACAGTCAAGATAACGACCTTATAGACGAGCTAGGATATAAGCATAGCAAATTCGAAGATGGTGGTCTAACCAACAATACCAATATGAAAGAAGTAAAAAAAGGTGGTATAACTTACGGGCCGTCTCACGCTAATGGTGGTATTCCTGTAAGAAATAAATCTACAAACGAAATGCTCGAAGTGGAAGGTGGCGAAGGTATAACCAATAAGCACGTTATGGCTTCTAGTCAAACAGTGAAGCTAAACGGAAAGGAAATGACTTTGTGTGAGGCTGTTAGCGCTATAAATCAAATGGATGGTGATGGTGTTAAATTCAACTGCGATGATGTTAAGCACAAGCAATTTATTGAGGAAATGGCTAAGGGCGGTGAGTTGGAAAGAGGAGTTAGAACCGAAAAGGAACATATACAAGTTCTAAGAGACCTTTACGCTCGAAGAATAACGCCACAGGAAGCCACGGAGAAGATAGCGAAAGACCACTTGAAAGAAGATAGTAAATACTATACAAAACTAGCTGAAATGGAAACTAAAATGAACACAAGACCAAAAGGAAAAATTTGCGGTTGCGGATGCTCTTTAAAGAGATACGAAAATGGAGGTAAGTTGGATTCGTTGGGATACGGCTCTTTCGAAGATATGATTGGCTCTTTTAAAAGTAAAGCACCTAATCTAGTTGAGCAAAAGAAAGAGTTAATCGAACTTACGCTAAGTACTGGTCGTGAAAAGGTTGATACAGACTATAAATACGAACTTTTAAGAAACACACCCCCACACCTACATAAGTATTTTGAACAAGCTAGTCATATAAACTTGTATAAGTACGGATGGAGATTGCAATTTACAGATAGCAGACAGTTCGCTGGACTTTGTAGTTTGCAGGATTACGGAAAAATAGAAAAGGGAAACTTATCAAAAGATAGAAATTTATATATAAGCATCAATTTTGTAAAGAGCGATGCTAATTGGAAGAATAGTTATTTAGACACTATCTTACACGAGTGCGCTCACGCTATTGTAGACGAAATGATTATCTTGAAGATAGGATACCAAAGTTTTCTTCAACTAGACCCGCTTCACGAAATTACGGAAGGTCACGGAAAGATTTGGGAAGCTGTATGTAATGCAATTAACCCTAATGGAAGTTGCGCTAGATTCTACGAAAATGCTATCTTAGAAAATTCTTTTCACGAATACAGATATGAATGTCAAAATTGCGAATATGAAGGCTTTGGAAAAACAAAGAACTTTGCATCTAACTGTCACAAATGTTTTAAACCAGTTTTAATCGAAAAAAACCTATAAAATGGAAGATAACAAAGAAGAAATTAAAGACACACTAGTTGAAACACAAGGAAAGCAAGTTCCTTATGAGAGTGCTAGTGAGAGTTGTAATACCCTAGATTCTGTAGTTCCCAGAAACTTATCGCAGGAATCTATTTACTTCAATAGATTCTTAAAAACGGATATTGATGTAGCCAACTATGTAAAAGAAAAGCTACATTACGCTAGTATCGAAGATTTGTGTAAGGCCTTTGTTCGTGAGCAGATAGATGCTATTGCGACAGCTATTTGGAATTTTGAAAAAAGAGATTTCGGACTTATTGTATCTGACCAAACAGGTTTAGGTAAAGGTCGTATTGTGGCTGGTTTAATACGATATACTATATTGGAATTAGGTAAGATGCCAGTTTTCTTTACTGAAAAAACAACCCTATTTAGTGATATTTACCGCGACTTGTTTGATATAGGACTTGATGCGAGTGTTCCAATTTTTAGAAAGAAAAAATCTATTGATGTAGATATTGATTCTTATACAGACGAAAAGATTGTTAAGATAATCAAGGCCGACCTTAAATCAGAAGATGAATTAAGAGTAGAGTATGACTTGCCTGAAGATATTGAAAACAAAACTGATATTTTCGAAGATGAATACGAAGATATGCTTCAGGAGATTATTGAACTTTATAGAGAGCATATCGCTCAAAATGGTGCTACTGAAGACGAAGGTTACGAGCGAGTAAGTGATGTGGATTATAGAAAACAGGTAGAAGAGGCTACGAAAAAAGGAAGAATGTTGGTTAGACCTTTTAGCCCATTCAAACTTACGGTTAAGGATAAGAGTGGTAACATTATTTACAAAAATTCCGACAAGGATATTAACAACGCCTTGAAGAATACTGATATTCCTACTCAAAACAAGTTGATGTGTTTAATGTATTCGACTATTCGAACTACGAGAGACAAGACAGGTCAAGTTACACCAAAATATAAGCTAATTCAAAAATACGCTGCAGATACAGTTCTTATTCTAGACGAGAGCCATAACGCAGCGGGAACGAGCAATACATTCGACACAATGACTAATTTGCTTAATGCAGCAAAAAGTGTCGCTTACGTTTCTGCAACTTGGGCAAAAAGGCCAGACAATATGCCGTTGTACGGTATTAAAACAGCTATCAAAGAGGCGTTTCTATCAAAAGATATGCTTATCAGCGCCTTTTTGAATGGAGACTTAGCTTTACAGGAATCTACAAGTGCTTCTCTCGTTAAAATTGGTCAACTTCTAAGACGTGAAAAGTTAATCGAATGTGATACAAACTATTACTACGAGAATCAGGATTCTGAAGCTGGTCAAACACAGATAGCAAAACTAGATAGAGTTGCTAGTTATTGGGTAGATATTCAAAAATTTGAAGAAAAGGTAAGAGACGAGTTCTATCAACAGCTTAGAAATAATGGAATTACCAAGCAGGCTGACGAAGAAGAGTACAAAAAATACAAGTTTAGCGGAAAGGTTGCTAGAAGAACATTCGAATTGTTTAACTACTTCTTACTTGCTTTAAAAGTTGAGCAAACTCTTTTAGAAGCGAATAGACAATTACATAATGGTAAAAAAGTAATTGTTTCTATTGCAAACACGCTTGAATCAGCTTTCAACAACATCAAAAAGAATTATCAAAGAAACATTCCTTATGTGCTAGGAGATATTATACCTAATGACTTTACGCAAGTTTTGGGTTATTTATTGTCAAGCACAATGCGATTCAAGTACAAAGGAAGGTACACCGATGATAATGGAGAGACTGAATATATTGATAAGGACATAAACATTTTATCGTTAACCCAAGAGCAAAGGCAATCTCCAATAACTTACTTTAAGATAGCTAGAAAAATGGGTGAGGTTTTAGAAGAACAGTTTACTGATTTACTAGAAGGAATCTTAAACAACCCTATTGGCTTATCTCTAGCACCAATAGACCAGCTGAAGCAATCTTTAGCTATTAGCGGTTTTAGCGCAGAGGAAATCACTGGAAGAAGCAAATACCTTCAATTCGAAGTTAACGAAAATAATATGCTTGTTTTAGAGCAAGGAACTATTACGAAACGTCAAAAGAAGGACAAGGTTGATATTATTAACGACTTCAATTCAAACAAGTTAGACTGCCTTATTATTAACCAATCAGGTTCAACGGGTGTTTCTATGCACGCTGTACCTACAATGGAGCAAGGAAAAATTGTTCCACCAGTTAACATTGTACCAACTACACCACCAACTAGCCTAGAGCCACGAAATGAGGTTAAGCAAAGAGCAATGATTATATTGCAAATGGAGTTGGACATTAACAAAGAAGTTCAGAAGCTAGGTCGTATCAATAGAACTGGACAAGTTTTCCCACCTATTTACAGATATATCGTAAGCGCAATACCTAGTGAGGCTAGACTTTCAGCTATGATGCAGAAGAAGTTAAAGTCTCTTATGGCTAACACTAGTGGTTCGCAAGAACAGGGTGAAGATATGTTTAATAGCGATGATTTGTTTTCTCAAAACGCTGTAGAGCCTTTCAATCAAACTTTAAAAGATTTGAGATACCCTAGCGAGTGGGAAGTTAGTACAGCTGCAGATATTTATAATAGAACTAAAATGTTCTACTTTAGTTCCTACGATGCTCAAAGAGAGTTTTATGCGGTATTGTCAAGCAATCTTAAAAAGCATATAGCATACCTTATAGAAAAAAAGCTATACACGGGTGCTGTTGACTACAAAGATTACGCAGCTGAAAGCCAAATGGTTATTCCTTACATTATTGGAAATAACAACGCCTTCACTGAATTTGGAGGACACGTATTCGCTGAAATTGCTAAATGTCAAGTGTACGACCAGAAAAACACAGAGTCTGACTTAAAAAAGGCAATCACATTAGGCTTAACTCTAAATCTAGATGGTAACACAAGGCCATTTAATGAGATTCAGGAGTATTACGAAGCAAATGAGGCTAGTACCCGCGAACTGGTAGATAGACATATTCAAGTTGATATTCAGCCAAACCTAGATTATTACCAAAATCTTATAGAAACTAGTCAAGCTGAAAAAGAAACTTTGTTAGAACAGGCTAAGTCTATTCAAAATCTACCTAGAATTTTAGAAATTGACGAAAAGTTGACAGGTCTAAAAGCAGAAAAAACTTTCAATCAAAATGAGATTCTAAAGTTTATGGATTCAGACGATGTTGAATCCGCTAAACCTTTCTCAACTAAAAACCAACAAATTAATGTTGAGATAAAAGGTCTAGAAGAAGAGCGTTTGACGTTAATGGGCGAGTTTGAGACTGTAAGAGATATTGAGAGACTGCAGTCGCAGATAGAGCGTAACGTGGATAACTTGAATAGTAGAATAGAGAAAGCTGAAAGGAACTTAACTCGCTATAAAAACGACCAGCAAGAGCAGGAGAATTTAAGAGACCAATTTTTAGATTATATCAAAAAAATCGGTAATGTTTTTCAAGTAAAAAGATTAGCAGAAACTTTAGAGCGTCAAGAAGGAAGAGAAGGTCTCAATCCGTACGTGTATGTTTACAATGATGTTTCAAACGAAGAGGCTGTTTTAGTGAGCGTTAGGTTTAACCAAACTCAAAATAGCTACTTCACACCAGGTCAAATTGTAATGAGATTTAAGACCGTTACTAACGATATTGATTTAAACATTTACAACTTATTTAGAAAGTTCAGCGAGGAAGAGATAAGTCAAAATAAACAGGCGCAAGAGCAAATTACTGACAAAGGGTTTGTTTACAGCAATTATTGGGATGGGTATATTTCTACAATAAACACAGGGCGTATAGCAGAAAAAGTTTTCCTTAGTGGTAACTTATTGAGAGGTATGGCTTTTCAGTCAATTACAGGTGTTACTGGAAGAATTGTTAAATACAATTCATTCGACAATAAGTTATTGACTAGTTTGGAGTTGGATAAAGAGAGTACAACACGACTTTTGCCTAGATTTAGCGAAAGTTCAGACTATTCTATATTAGCTAGTTTAAACGAAGATAACTTGAACAAGCTAATCATTCCAACTTTAACCAAAATGTTTGGTAGCTGGCGTAATGTAGCTACTTCGTCTCAAATTTTCCTAGACGTAGCGCCTACGTTTTTGGAAATGTACATAGGCAATCAAGCTCTTCAAGATAAATGCAATGAGCTAAAACAGGAACTTGAAGATTTAGTTCGTCAAGGTCAGAGAAATGACCCTAACTGGTATGACGAAGATGAAAATGGTAAGGACAAAAGAGAACTTACTACCGAGAAATTTATGGAAGAGAAGGTCTTACCAATGTTTTTGGGTAATGTGAACTCTATTAGATTTAACATAACTAGCACGAGTCAGAACACAATCAAATTCCTAGAATCTATTGCGACTTCTATGGGTGCTGAATCACCAACTTTAGAAAGTAAATACGATTCAAATGGAATGTGGCTTATTGATGAAAGTTACGATGAAGGAAAATACGCTAGTAATTTAGTCTATAACGCTAAAGAAAAGTACCCAAAAGTAAAAGGAGACCCTTTTGTTAAAGAGCCTAATAAAACTTATTACAGAAAGTTCAACTACAAGCAGTATGAAGATGGTGGACTTTTAGATGGAATTTATATTTCAAGCGCTGATATAATTAGCGATAGAGCATCTTCTGGTAGCAAAGAGTATTTTCAGGCTAGTTGGAATTTAGCTATGAATTACAATGCTTTAGTAAGTGTTTTGACCTATTTAGAAAAGGCTAAAAACATTCAGTTACTAGCCACAACGAGTAACGAGATTCTACAAATGGCGAAACCACCGTATGTATTTTCACAAAGTTCTAGTGCTATCGGTATTATTGAGCCAGAAGAAGGCGTTGAAATAGTTGAAAACATTGGTGAAACGATTATTGTCAACCTTGAAGATATTATCAACGAATTTGCTAATTTATATAAAGATTAAAATGAACACGAATAACGAAGCGAACAACAACGGAAGCCAAGCTATTAGCCTAGACTTAGCTAACATAAAGGCTTACGAATGGTTTAGTAAGATAAATACGAATGCTGTAACAGATTCAGAGAAAGAGTATGTAAATAAACTATTGACTACGATAGCGCTAAATGGCGCACAGGATTCAGTCACATTTGCAGACAGTAGATTAGTTTATATCGCTACTAAAATGCTGATTAACCACAGTATGTCGGAAACCCTACTTCCTGAATATGGAGTTTCTGAGTATTCAATATATCTCTCTTATGTAAAAACATTCTACGATGCTGACAATGTTGCCAGAAACGAGATAATTGAGTTTGTTACTTTATGGTTGAGCTATCTAGTCAACGAACACGTTATGGATAGCGAAGAGCTAGGTAAGTTATCTAGTTTAGCAAATTCTATTTTAGAGTATGTTAACACTATGGAAGTTGTCTATAAAAAAGTTCCTGACTTTGTTATAGTTACGCTTTTGGATGTGAGTAAATGGGAAGTTGGTGAACCAGTAATGCCTATTGATAGTGCCGATATTGAAAATGCTGATTTAGAAGAAAGAGAGCCTGAAGTAGCAGAAGTTTCTGACGAAACAGAGCGTCAAATTAAAGAGTTGCAAGATGACATTGAAACTTTTCAATTCTTAATTGATTCTGGCGCCACTGAAGAACAGGTTAGAGACCTACAAGACGCTATTGAAACTTTTGAGTTTCTATTGCTAAGTTTACAGCTACAAAAACTAGGTCTAACTGAAATGGAGCAAGATGCAATGCAGGCTTTAATTTTAAATCTAACTGAAGAGCCTTCATATACAAGTGTTAATGTAGAAGATTTGTCAGGAGCAACAGGTATTGACACAAAAAAGATGCGTGGAGTTTTAGCTTCTTTAGTTAAAAAAGGTATTATTTATATTGATAAGGGTGGTAGTGAACTAGAACTAATCAACTTAAATAAAGATTTTTGGTATCTACACCCACAGTGGAAAAACGAAGTGGATAATTACCCACAAATACGAGGAAAATACGCAAAAGGTGGTAAACTAACCAATAAAGCTACTTACATTCCAAAGAGAGACATTGCTGAGATTGAAGTTGAAGCCAATGGTAAGACAAGATTTGTAGATGGTGCTAATCTTTTGGACGGTGTTTACGTTAAGAAAGGCAAATACGCAAGAGGTGGTCTAACCTTATTTTCAGTTATAGATTTTGTTAAAGCTGGCTTAGTAGAAGATTACGATTACACTGAAGATGAAGCTGAGGAAACTGTTGACCGCCTTCACTGGCATATTGAAAAAATGTATGAAAGTGGAGATTCAGCAAATGAAATTGCTAATGATTTAGTAAGACTTAACGATGAAAGAAAAGAGCAGTTTAGGAAAAAAAATAATGATTATGTAGTTTACGCACAAGGCGGTTCTTTAAATGAAGAACGTTATGTACAGTTAGCCAACGAAATTGTAGATGTTTACGAACGAGTTTATCGTATAGATAGAGAAAAAGCACACAAGTTTGTTTTTAATGCTAATAGATTGGATGATATTAAAACGCTATTACAAGACCATCCACCGCATCAAGTGGCTGATTTGTATCTTGATGATTTAATCGGCAAGTATTATCAATCACCCCCAGGAGAAAGAGAATACGCAAAAGGTGGTACTGCAACACGCTATTTTGACGTTGTAAAAAAAACGGTAGATAAAGGCTACAACAAGTCAAAAGAATATACTAAAAAGAAAATTCACGACTTTAACAAAAAAATTGCTCTTGATGTGCTTGACCAAACTAAAGATAAAGTTGAAAACCTAAAAAAACTTGACTTGAAAGCGGCTGAAAAAATAGTAGAGAAAAGTTATGCTAAAGGTGGTAGAGCAGGGCAATACAATTCCCTTATGGAACTTTACAATTTAAGAGACGCTGGGTATAGAACAGTTTCGCTTAATGGTTTTGAAGAAAGTATAGGTTATGTAATTGATTTGAAACTAGACGATAAAGACTTAAAAAAGGTTGGGGAAAGGTCTTACATTACTACTTATGAAAAAGGTGGTGATGTAAAAAAAAAAACTTGGACAGCTATTTTCCAAAAAGGCAATGAGCGAAAGATAGTGCAAGTAGAAGCAGGCACAGAACAAGAGGCTAGAATGGAAGCTGAAAAAGCTAGGAACGAATACGGGTTATCAAAAGAGTTGTTTTTATACGATTTGTTTTACGCAAAAGGTGGCGAGGTTAGAAAGCTAAAACAAAGCGATGCTGTCTTGTACAAAAAAGAAGTATGGTATGTCACCGAAAAAAATGGCGTAATGGGAATTACTAATTTTAGTCCAGGCGCTTGGGGTTTCAACTATCCATTTATACCTTTAACTAAAGTGAATTTATCGGAAGCAACGGATTTTTATGGTAACAAAGTGGAATACGCTAAAGGTGGTCAAGCTAACTCCATAAAATACAATTTTAAATTGGTTACACCAGGTGAATTTGAAGATTCTCTTAAAGACGAAAAGAAAAAAATTGACATTTTGAGAAAATTCATAGATTTCGATGAAGTTACAGGAAATATAGACTATGAGAAACTTCAAGACAATACCGTTTTAAATTTTCTACTAAACAAAAAGCGAGTTATGAGTTTGGTAGGTCATTTTAATGAAGATTCAGGACAACTAGAAACTGTTATTGAAGCCGATGGAAACATCGCTGAGCTAAACTATCACCCTTTTGACGGAATGGGAGGTCTTAACTTTAACAAATTAGAGCAAAGTATAAAACAAGCGTTCGAAAGTATGAATATGTATAACGCTGTTGTTTCAGTTGAAGGGTACGAAGAATACGCTGAAAATGTTGAAGGACTTGAAAACGCAAAGTCTCGAATCAAAGACATAAAAGGAAATACTAAATTTCAAGTTGTTAAAGGTGAGAATGTTGGTGTTGGAAAAAGAGTTGATAGCTCAAATGTTATTGCTGAATACGCTGAGGGAGGGGTAGTTAAAAAGGTTAAGACACTAAACGACATACAAAACGACCCTAGAGTAAGTGATATATACAAAGACAATTCAACTGGAGAGCCTGGTTATTGGATGTCGCTTAAAGAAGGTTATGTTTCCGCTTGGGATAGAGGTAATTCGGTTAGGTCTGAAAATTTATCTTATTTAAAAGATATGTTGAACACACCTGGGGGCATAATTACAAAACAAGAGTTCGACACAACTTTTGCTGAAGATGAATACACTAACGGTGGTAAAATGCAAGACTATTACGATGGGCAAGGTGATGAGGGTGAAGGCGAAACATTCGATGAATTGCGTGGTCAAATAATTCAGGGAATCATTGAAGATTTACGAGTTTCTAGAAGCATTGCAGAAAAAATAGTAGAGGAAAATAAGTCTACACTAATCGACTTAATTGAAAACGAAGGTGAAACAAACATTTACACCCTAGTAATGAAGATACAGGGCAATGAAGATGATTACGCAAAAGGTGGTCGTTCTAAAAGTAGCTCATATACAATTAAAGACGATGTAGGAGACGTGGTAGTAGAAAATGCTGATGAAGAAGCTGTTATTCTATTCGCAAACACTATGTTCTATTACGATACAATGGATAGTGGTGAAGAGCAAATAGAAACATTTAGCGAAGCTGTATCTGGATTGAAGTCTATGGATTATAGCGTTCAAAAGGTAAAAATGGCAGAAGGTGGTAAAATAGGATTCGATGCTCTTGCTAATAAAGTTAGCGATAGTTATGAAGGCAAAAAAGTACCAGCCAAATATCAAAAACAATACGGAAAGCGATATAGTAAAAGCGAAGCGAATGAAGTCGGCAACAAGGTGGCAGCTAAAGTGTATCGTCAACAACTAAAAAACAAGTAATATGGGGCATTTAAGCGAAGCATTTGAAGAAAAATATGGCGAAAACGCATCAGCCATAGCGGAAACTGTACTATTAGACTTTCCAGTGAAATCATCTGGAATGGAAAATGGCCTTGTAGACTATTTTGAAAAAAGGATGCCTGAACTTGAAGTCGGAGAGGAATTGTATAAAGAGTTTGTAGAAGCACTTGCAGATAATGGCTACACACTTCCGCAATACGCAAAAATGCGTTTCGACCCGATGCCAGCTTTTGAAATACCGAATGTTGAAGGTCGGATACCAAAGTCAAAAGGATTACTCTTCGACTTTAAAAATATAGTAGGCTTAGACGATTTAAGACCGTCTATGATGGGTGTTTTTGTTGACGAAAAAGGATTTGTAGTAGGAACGGACGCTCATAAGTTAATAAGTGTAAAGACTGACGAGTTATCTCACCACGCTGGTCAAATAATAAACCTTAAAAGGTATATTGATAGCGCTGGAAAGAGAGTTGAATATATTGATGAAAAATACCCAAATTACGCAAGTGTTATTCCTAGTGAAAATGAAATTATTCAAGACGTTGACTTAATTAGTCTAAATAACTATCTAGCGGGTTGTGTAGCTATAACTAAAAATGTAAAAGTTAGTGGCTCATTTAATGTGAATTTAACTCTTGGTAAGGTTGCGATTAGCTTCAATCTTTCTATACTTCACGATGTTGTAAAATTCTTTTTAACAAGAGGTTTCAACGAAGTTAATTTCGAATACTCTGGCGCAGCTAGAGCTATCGTAATTAAAAGTAAGCGTGATGAAATTTGGGGGGTAGTGATGCCTGTATATTCTGGTACTGATGAAGTTTGCTGTACAAAAAGAATGACACTAAGCGAAATACACGCAGCGTATCACTTTGGTAAAAAGACTATGGTAAAGTCTAAACCTAGAAATGTTGAGGTTAAAAAGAAAGGAACAAGCGTAACGGAAAAATACGACCTATCTCAATTAAGCGGAGACGAACAGGTTCAAGCGAAAGAACTTATAGATGCTATTGAGACACTTGAATTTTTGCTAGATTCAATGTTCAGCAGTCAAAAGATGGCGACTGGTGGTATAGTAGAAGCGTTCTCTTCGCCACAATTAGTTGACGGAATGTATGGCTCTATATCTGTTTTTGCACAAGGCGGTACGACTTCACATAAGCAGATAGCTTTGAAGTTCTCTCACGGTGGTAAAGTTATCACTAGAGAACAAAAAATAGATGCTTACAGACAAATGTTATCAAATGGTGGTCAGACCTACGCAGAGGCTTCAGAACAATGGAACAAAAGTGCGGGGTTGCCTACAAAGAAAGAAGTGATGAATTTTATTAAAGAGCATCCAGAGGTTTTGTTAGAAGCTGGTGGCCTACTTAAAAAAAAATAACCTAATTTAGCTTAAAATATAGCAAATGAAAAATGAAAAGGAAATAGCAAAGTCTAATTTAGAAATGCTAAAGTCGTATTCAAAAGAGTTCATTCATCACGGAATGGAGTTGCAGAAGGTTCTTAAAAAAGAAACTGAAATTGATGCTTGGGTTGTCGCAAAAGCCGAAAGAGCTACAACCGATTTAAGCGATATTACGCACTACCTAGACGGGAAAAGCGAATACGCTAAAGGTGGAATTATAGGAGTTCCGTTAAATATGATAAATGAATTTAAAAGAAATGGCTTATTGGTTGTTTCAAATGAAGGAGAAAAAGGGGTTATTTTAAGACAATCTCCTAAAAATTCATACAACGAATCTGATTATACTAAATCATACATAGTAAAAACAGAGGATGGAGAGAAAGAAATTATGGCGAGGTATTTAAGAGTAGTAGAAAACAAGATGGCTAAAGGTGGTTGGATTGTTACTGAGAAAAACGATAAATACTATAATCAAGAGGGAACGCCACTATATGAAATACAAAAAGATAAAAGTGGTGATGAATATGTTACATTAGACTTTGGTAAAGGAAAAGGCATTTCTACATACTCTTTAAAACATTTAAGAGAATCATACGCAAAAGGCGGCACTATGAATAACACAAACAATGGCGAGGCAAATGCAGCCTATTTAGACAGTTTGTCTGAAACAAAAAAGAGCGAAATTTTAAATAATATCGCCAAACATAATAACATTTCGATAGACGAAGCAAAGGCTGAAGTTGTAGATAGCGAAGCTGAATTGCTGTATGAGTATATCGCAAATAACATTTCTCTAGCAAGGCGTGTTTACTTTGATATGAAAGAAAATAGTATGGCCAAAGGTGGTATCACCGAACAATACTCTGTTGTTTTAGAGGCTGGCGACATTAAATCAACCACGTTCAAAAATTACCTAAAAAGGAATGGTATAAAACACAAAATTTTATCTAGTCAATACGGAAACGCGGAAGTAGAGTTTGTAGGCTCGAAAGAAGCCTTAATAAAAATGATTGACAAGTTTTGGTCAGATATGGAGAAAGAAGATTATGAAAAAATGTATAGCTCTATTAAGAAATACGCAAAAGGTGGTGAAATGAACCAAGAACTTTATGATGTTTTTGTTAGAGACGACTACAATAGTAAATGGAGAAAATACAATAATAATGAACTGACAAGCAAACAAGCTGATGAACTGTATAGTAAATTAAAACAATTGCCTAAATACTCCGATATTGCAAAAGAAGTAGCCAATTCAGATTTTGCTGAACGATTTAACGATGATGATGGTGATGATGAATACTACGCAAAAGGTGGTAAAACTTCTAAAAATTGGTCTTGGAGATTCAAGACTGAGGACGAGTTCGAAAAAGAATTTGGCGATAATTGGAGAAGAGACACAATGTGGTCTTTTAACGATGAGATGGACTATTTGCTAGGTAAAAAAATTGAAAAAAACACTGAAAGCGAGAATTATATTAAAGAATTTATACTAACTGAAGACGAAGAGGGTGATGAAGATGGTGTTTCTACAGGGCGAGTTTTTGGAATACCTAGTAATGAAGAAGACAACTGGAGAATCAATTATCAAATGTTAACACAAAAGCCTTTGAAAGATGGAATGGAATACGCAAAAGGTGGTAAGTTAAGCAATAGAGCTACGTACATTCCAAAGAGACATATTGCTGAGATTGAAGTTGAAAAGAACGGTAAGACAACATTTGTAGATGGCGCTAACCTTTTTGATGGTGTTTATGTGAAGAAGTCTAAGTTTGAAGAAGGCGGTTTAATTGTTGATTCAGTCAAAGTGCGCCTAGAAGAAGATTACGATTACACAGAAGAGTATTCTCAGGACACTATTGACCACTTTCACTATGATATTAACGTAATGTATGAAAGTGGAAAATCAATAGACGAAATTACCGATGAAATAGTAAAACTTGACTCTTTACGGGATATAGATAAAGAAGATTATTACAAAGAAAACGGATACGAATACGAAGAGGATTATGATGAAGAGGATGAAGATGAATACTATGCAAAAGGTGGTACTACTGAACAATACGCAGTTGTTCTCGAAGCTGACGACATTAACTCAAAAACATTCAAAAATTACCTTAAAAAGAATGGTATAACACACGAAATTTTGTCTAGTCAATATGGTACTGCAGAAGTATATTTTAAAGGCTCGAAAGAAGCGTTAAGAAAAATGATTGACAAGTTTTGGGTGGATATAGAGAAAGAAGAAATGGAAGAATTATATAACTCCATTAAGAAATACGGAAAAGGCGGCTCTAGTGATGTTTTTGAAATAACAGTTAAAAAAGAAAAGCCATACCCTACTAACCCAAACTGGAAAGGGGTTGAAGTTAGGGTAAATAAAGATGGCGTTCCGTTGACACTCGTTTTAGATACGTTAATAGCGTTTAAAGACCAGGAGTTTTTACAACAGTCTTTTGAGCAAAGAAATGTTATGCTTTTGGTTAAAAAGCGCGGGCGATATTACCCGTTAGGTTTTATAGATAAAAATATGTACGACAAATACGTAGCTTACAAGTCTGGAAAAATGGAAAAAGGTGGTAGTGTATCTACATACAAAAAAGCAAATTGGAGATTTTGGTAAATAAAAAATAAAAAAAATGACTATTGAACAACTAAAAGAACGGTTAAAAAACCCTTCAGTACAAGGCAACGCAACAGCAAAGGCATTGCTAGAAAAAAAGATTGCAGAGCTAGAATCACAGCAAGGTGGTGCGAAAGAACAACCTAAAGCAGCGCCTGCGCCTGCTCCTGCGCCTAAACCTGCAGAAGAGCCTAAAAAAAGAGGCCCGAAACCAGGAACTACAAGACAGAAGAAAGAGCCGAAAGAAGCTGAGGTTAAGCCAAAAGTGAAAATAGCAAAAGCACCTAAGGTAAAAAAGACCTATGTAGCTAAGAAGAAAGATTCTGATGTTGAGCCAGATTGCGACACGCTTATCGCTAAATTCCGCGAAAGAAGAGCAAAGGCAAAAGCTAATGCTGGTAAACGCAAAACGACACCTGTATTCCGCAAGATTGCTTCCGATGTTGTAGACGCTGTTGAAAAGGCTATTAAGAACGTGCCTACTGAAACATTAAAGGCTAGTCCTAAGGAAACTATTCAAAAGTTTGGTAAGTTGCGTAAGTCGGCTGAATCGTTCTTAAATGACTTCCGCTCTATTTTGGGTACTGACTATCAAAAGGCACAAGCAGATGCTGAATTGAAGCAGTTAGAAACCCTGATTGACAAACTTGTCAAAAAGTACAAAAAGTAAGTTATATTTGCGACACACTAAAACACCAGAAATATGAGTTTTATTTTCCCACACGATGAAGTAATGAACGAAGAGGGTATGTCAACTTCTAGCTTACCCGTAGATATTCGTGATATGATTGAAGATTTTAACGAGTTAAAAGCTGAATACACCCAAGCACCTAGTCCAGAAGGTCTAGACGAGTTAAAAAGAGAGTCGGTTAAAATAGCTGACGAAATTCAAGACTATTTAGAAGAAACGATTGAAGGTTCTGAAGAGGAAGAGTCTGGAAGCAACTATTCAAGTTCGAATAGTGGTGGAAAGGCCAAGTGGAGATTTTGGTAAATTCTAATACTAGATTAAGTATGGAAAAAGAGCAACCTAAGTGTTTTGCTATTTTGAAGGCTAGTCGAGTATCAGTTAACGAACTACCAGAAGAGATTCGTGAGAAAATAGAAATTCTAAACGCTGTATTAGAATCTAGAAACTCTATTAACGATAGCGATGAAAGAGAATTGAGAGACTGGGCGTTAAAAGTGGATGCTAGAGACGATGCTGTTATTTCAGACCTACAAGGCTATATTGCTAAAAGGAAGAAACAACAAGATGCAGAAAAAAAAGAAAAGCCAGAAGGCGATGAACAACAAGATAGACCACAACAGATGCGATGGGGTGGTAGGATACTTATAGAAAATAAACCAAAATGGATGTTTTGGTAACAATACCCCCTTCTTCTTGAAGCCAAGATGCTTTCGCTGATTGTGTGGACGGTTGAAGGGGTAACATTCACCAACTTCTTTGTAGAAGCCATAATTTTCACCCCTGTTTTTCAACAGGGGTTTTTTCTTTTAAAATAAAAAATATATGAATTATAGGTTAATTATCACAGACAAGCAAGGCAATACAATACATTCGCAACGCTATGAAAACGACCAAGTTGCTTTAGAAGAGTTGAAAAAATTTGACTTGTCTAAGTTTCAGGTTACGCTAGAAAAAATAAATGGAGACACTAAAGTATAGAGTAGATATTACGCCTTACCCAGCTCAGAGACCTAGATTGAGCAAGTATGGTGTTCATAACTCAACAAAATACACTAAGCACAAGTCTGACTTAACTTTCCTTTTAAAGTCTTTGCGTATTGAAAAGAAAAATTACGAGTATTTAAGAATCAATTTTTTCTTCCCTTACCCAGCTAGCGAACCTAAGAAAAATAGAATAGACAATGCGCCATACAACCGAAAATATGATTTAGACAACCTGATAAAAGGTTTTATGGATGCTTTAACGCAGAGTAACATAATCGAAGATGATAGATTTATTTGCGGATTCTATGCGGAAAAGTTATTCACAATAAAAGAAAAGGGGTGGATTGAGTTTGAATTTGAATAAATTTGTACACTACACTTATGGAAAATCTTATTAGCGATTTATTTTTAAATATAGCTTCTGTTGTAAACAAAATGGGAGTAAGTAAATTTATGCAACTTCTAAAGAGCATAAACTCTACTGAAATGAATCCAGACTCAGATTTCGTGAGTAATGCTATTATTGATATAGTGTGTAAAAAGTACGGGCTTACATTCGAGGAAGTAAAAAATTCAGGAACAAAGCACCTTACAGTAATTCATTTCCTTACATTCTTTTTGAAAAAATACGGAAACCTTCGTAATGTAGATATAGCAAGGCTTTTAGATAGAGCGCCAAGCCAAACTTCAAAGTATTTCCTAGCAATATCGTCAATGAGGGAAGATAGAAGTATTCAAAACACTTCTAAAATAATTATTTACAAGGACTTACAACAAGAGATTATAGATAAACTACACATTGTATGGAAGAGAAAAAGCGAAGAGGCCGACCAAAAAAGATAAATTTTGAAGAGCCAGTGTCAATACCCGAAAATATGAGTACAGAAATAGATAACACGAAGTTTGACTTTGCTCCTAGCTCTGGCGATTCTGAAATAGAAGCAGGCGCAGGTTTTAACCCTTTGGGTGATTACGTTGTTGAGCGTGATTATTCAGCGCCAAAACTTGCTGATGGAATAGTAGGAGACCTAGAAGAGCCTGTATTTAGAAAGGAATCTTTTCAAGACCTTGAAAATAAAGCTAATTCAAACCCTGTAAATTCAGATGGTCAGCCATCTAACGCATATAAGGAGAGTATTGCTAACGACCCATTGACTAACATTAACCCTGTTATTAACGACCTAGACGATAGAGAGAAAAGAGCATCTAGTGAGGCGCTAGTCGACACTGTTTTAGACGTTTACGATAGTTTGCATCAGTTTGGAGCTAACGCTGTTAAGTTTAGCGAAGATGAAATGCGTAAACTTATTCTCGAAGGCAAGATAGACCCGAATAGATTAGTTACAGTTGACGAATCGGGAAGCCAAGTTACTATTTCGCAATTCGTTAGCGAGTTTAACGCTCAGGTTGACGAAGCAATAGCGCCTGACCCTTCATTTAGAAAGAAAGTAGCGCCCGTAATGGTGCGTGTATTTATGAAGCGTGGATGGGGAATGACTGACGAGCAGTACCTTATGGCTTTATTCGGAAAGGATATTTTCTCAAAAGCTGCAATAGGTATTGGTTTACGAAAGTCAATAAATATGGTTATTAGTACGCTTGTTGACGAGAAGGAATCGCAGAGGCTAGAAAAGGAAATGGCTTCTATGCCGCCTAAACCAGCTCCACAACCAACGCCACCACCTGCTTCACAACCGAAATATGAGTCTGTTGTAGTAGAGGATATGGACAATGTGATTGACGAAATGGATTCTGAAGACGACTTCGATGAGCCTGAAGAGACTGGAACTGACAAGTTGCATATAAATGTTGAGGAAAACCCTTTGAGACAAAAGCCGAAGCGTAGAGACCTAACCAAAAATGTTAAGGTGAAAACGTCTTTCACAAAAGGTAAACCTTTAAACCCAGAATAATGTATTTGCCCAAAGTTTTAATAGGTACGCCTACTTACGAAGGAAAGAACTATTGCCTAGAAGAATTTATTGATAACGTAGCTAAATTTACGTACCCTAGAAGTAGATTCGACTTTGTAATTTTCGATAACTCAGCTACACCAGAAAATGCTAAATACATAAGCAAAAAGTATGGAGTGAAAGTTATATGGAAAGATTACACAGGAATGGGTGTTATTGAAAAACTCGCTCACACGCACGAGGAAGTTCGCTTGTACGCAATAAATAATAATTACGACTACTTACTTCATTTAGAGAGCGATGTGTTTCCTGAAAGCGATGTAATTGAACAACTACTCTGGCAAAAGAAAAGTGTTATTGGAGTTCCCTATCAATTATTCGGTGGTGGTCAACGAAGAGTTGTTACTCAGCCTTTGAAGTATTGGGATATAAGTCATTCTATAAGCGCAAACATATTACAATTAGCTAGACACCACCAATGGTGGTTTGATGGAACTGTTAAAAGAGTTTCGACTAATGGTATAGGCTGTACCTTAATGAAGGTAAAAGCAATTAAGAACATTCCTTTTAGATTCGTGGCTGATAACGATTCAGCGCCTGACACGTGGTTTACGCTAGACCTTATAGCAAATAATGTTCACTACTATGTCCATACTGGTATGGTAGCGTTCCATTGGAACAACGAAGATTGGGGTGCATACGCAAACTTATTGAAATACGATAAATCAGAATAAAATGAAAGTGGTAAAAAACAAAAAAGCAGCAATTAGCGAAAAAACAAAACAAGTTAATACGCTAGAGCAAAATAGAGAGATTCTAGACCAGGTCGCTAACGATGTTGTTGAAAAACACACTAAGCTATTTATCAAGCCTATGTCTATTATGCAACAAAGCGTAGACGATGATTCGCAGTATCTTTTAGCACTAGGTGAGTTTATCAGTTTAGGCCAGAGAGAAAGAGAGCTATTATTGATGCGAGATAAGAAATTTGAGGCTGCACGCTTAAATGTAGAGCTGTTGGATGCTATTGGTAAGTACCAAGCTAACGAAAACCTATTGAAAGAAAAGAAGTTACACTTTGACCAAGTGTTTTTGCCTAGATACAACAAAGAGTTGGCTGATTCAAAAGAGAACTTTGCGAACACGCTTAAAGAATGTAGAGAGCTACTTGCTGCAAACGAAAATTCAGAAAATAGATTCATTGGTTTCATTAAAAAAGAAGTCAAGTTTTACGATGAATACTTCGACAAAGAAGAAGAGTTTGATAATCACACATACAAAATCTTAAAGCGTTTGCTCAATACCTACAAAGACGAACAAGACGAAAAGTAAAATGAAGATTGGTATCGGTGTAACTACCTACAAAAGAGAAGATTTGCTTGAAGAGTGTATATGGAAAATAACATCATATACAAAAAGCGATTTCACTTTATATGTAGCTACAGATACCGATGAAGATAGGCGTGGTGTAGCTTATAGAAAAAATGAATGTCTTAGAAACTTAAAAGACTGCGACTACATTTTTCTTTTTGACGATGATTGCTACCCTTGTAAATTAGGTTGGGAAACATACATTATTCAAGTGAGTTATCTTTCTAAAGAAAATCATTTTGTATTACAAGATAAGAAAAATCACAAGGTAAAAAATGTTTCTTTCGTTTACCCGCACGTTTTGCTAAACTTAGAAAATAGTGGTGGCGTATTTATGTTTATTACAAAAGAGTGTTTAAAGACTATTGGTGGTTTCTACGAGGGTTACGACACGTATGGTTTTGAGCATATTGGCTACTCTTTTAGAGCGTATTTAAGTAAGCTAAGTACGTACCCTTTCGTAACTATCGAAAATCTAAACGAATACATTTTTAGCCACGATTATCAAGACGAAAATTTTCAAGACGAAAGAAGTTCAGTATCAAAAGAAAGTAAGCAAATTTTTATAGAGGCGAACAAGGAAGTTTTTGAGGAAGAAATAAAAAAAATGTACTATGCAATTTGATAAAGTTATTTTAATGAAGGTTACTAGCAGAGAAAGGCCTGAACAACTTATGAGGTGCATCAAAGAGCATATTAGACTAGCGAACAACCCTAAAAGTATGGTGTGGTTATTTACTCTAGATAATGACGACCAAAAAATGAAGGCTTACGAAGAAGAGTTTATTCGTGAAATGTTCGAAATGAAGCTAAACTACAATATGTATTGGGGTAAATCTTATTCAAAAGTAGACGCTATAAATAGAGACTTTATTCACTACAATGGAAATAACTGGCATATTTTAATGAATATAAGCGATGACCAGCTGCCCGTGGTTCAAGGTTATGACGATATTATTCGTGGAGCTATGCCAGATAGTTTAGATGCTTCACTGTGGTTTCACGATGGGCATCAAAACGATATAATAACACAAGAGATTCTAGGAAAGTGGTATGTGATTAAGCAAGGCTACATTTACTACCCCGCTTACAAGTCTTTCTTCTGTGATAACGAAAGTACGGAAGTCGCCACAATGAAAGGAAAGGTAATAAAATTTGACCAATGTATTGTTAAGCATTTCCATCCAGTTTGGGGTGCTAATGAGCATATTAAGGAAGATGAACTCTATAAGCGGAATGACATACACTGGCAACAAGACCAAGATTTGTACAATAAAAGAAAGCTAAACAATTTTCAATAGTATGCTTCTAAGTATTTTAATACCCACCTTGCCTAGTAGAGTAACTGTATTTGAAAGGTTAAAGTCAAAACTAATTAGCCAAGCAAAAGAGAATAATTTGCTAGACCAGATTGAGATATTATCAAATGCTGACGAATCTATTTCTATTGGAAACAAAAGAAATTTATTGCTTCAAGAATCAAAGGGATTGTATTTATGTTTCATAGACGATGATGATGATGTGGCGGATTACTATATTGAAGAGTTGTCCAAAGTTGTCGCATCTGGTAAGGACTGCGCCTCATTAAAGGGTGTTATTACCTGGAACGGTGAAAGACCTGAGATATTTGAACATTCAATAAAGTATCAAGCATATAGAGACAATTTAAAAAATCAAGAGGTTGTTTACGAAAGATACCCAAACCATTTGAATTGTATTAAGTCTAGTATTGCAAAGCAAATCGCCTTTACAGATAAGAATTTTTCTGAAGATACCGATTATGCGAATACGCTCTTCGCAAGTGGCTTGATAAAAACTGAATTTACGATAGATAAAATACTTTATTACTACTTATATGCAACAAAAAAATAAAGCCATATCTTATAGTTTGTTTGGCTATGGAAAAAAAACACCAGAAAATTGTTTTGAATACAATTCATACTTTAGGGGTTTACTCATAAACATTAGATTAGCTAGGTTAATTTACCCCGATTGGATAGTTGTTCTACATATTGATAATGAATCGTATAAAGCGTTTGAGGATTTTTTAAATCAGTTACCTATTAAAATTGTAATCTGTGAGGAAGCTGAACTAACAAAAGCAATGCTATGGAGAATGAAGCCTTGTTTTGAACCCTACGATGCTGTTTTGTGCCGAGATATTGATAGTCCTTTAACTTATAGAGAAGCACAAGCTGTTTATTATTGGTTGAACACATCAAAATGCGCTCACGCAATTACTGATTCAGTAAGTCATAACGTCCCGATGATGGGCGGTATGATTGGGTTTAAGCCAAAAGATTTTATGGCTACTTGTGGTTACGGCTCGTGGGATGAAATGATTTCTTCAAGTCATTTTGACTGGAGTATTAAAGGTTCTGACCAAGATTTTTTGAACAACCATATCTATCCGAAGTATTCTAAAATTCAAAGCGATTCAATTACTCAGCACTACATAAAAGGTATAGGGCATACATATCTGAGTGATTATCACAACGATATACAAGATTTAGATATTCCGAATGTGCCTAAAGAACTTAATGAATCGAACGACATTTGCGGACACATTGGTTCGGCTGGTTGGTATGAAACATCGTTGTTCAAGTTTTTAAGAAAACACTGGCATTCTTTTGACGATTTATTGGAATTGGAAAAAAAACATAGTAACATATTTTATTGGGTAAATGAATAAATTTGTAGTAATTAGTAGTAATGATAATGAAGATTATTCTCATTACATTCCGATAGTAACGGAAGCGTGGAATAAATTTGGATGGAAGGTAATTTGCTTATATAGAGGTGAAAAGCAGTCCATACCTTATTTTAAAGAGCCGAATATTCTAGTACACATAAACGAGACGAGTGAATTTAGGGATGCTACAATAGTTCAAGTTTCTAGGCTCTTTGCAAGTTGCTTAAATTTAGGCGATGAAGATTATCTAATGACAAGTGATGTAGATATGTTGCCTTGTTCAAATTATTGGAATCCGTCACCTAATGAAATCACTGTCTATGGATACGACCTTACCGATTTTACAGAATTTCCAATATGCTATATTGGAATGAAAGTAAAAACGTGGAGAGACGTAATGAATCTAAAAAGCGGTGAAAACATTATGGAATCAATAAACGAGTTTTTAAATAACTTGCCGAACGCTAAAAGCGAAGTATTTGAAGAGTGGTGGGGTGTTGACCAACAAGAGATAACAAAAAGGCTATCTTTGAAAGAAGTTAATCACATACTAAGGTCAAAAAGAGGCGATTACGCTACTGGAAGAGTAGATAGGGGTGACTGGGCTGGAACATTGAATCAAGACGTTTTGATAGATAGCCATTTACCAAGACCTGCTAAAAATGAAAAAAGCTATAATGAAGTTTTTGAACTAATAAATACATTAAATTTGTTGCCAGATTGGTATAATACATATTGTTATGAGTAAGAAAAAAATAGAAAAGAACTTTTTAAGTAATATCGAAAATTGGTGTAACCATAGACCTTTACTTTGGAAAGCATTACAGTCAACAAATGGAGACGTTTGTGAAATGGGTTGTGGATATGGCTCTACTCCTTTTTTGAGAGAGTATTGCGAATTTGCAAAGCGCAACTTTTTAACACTAGAGTCTGTTCAAGAATGGGCATCTAAATTCGATTCAACAGTTGTTGAAGATTGGGCAACTTATGAGCATAAAGAGTACGATGTCTTATTAGTTGACCACGCTCCTGGAGAAAGAAGGCACGTTGATATTGAAAACTTAAAAGACAAGGCAAAAATCATCGTGATACACGATAGTGAGCCTGAAGCAACTGGGTATATGCTTGACAAAATCTGGCATTTATTTAAGTATCGCTGTGATGTAAAAACGAACGGTGCCTGGGCAACTGCCGTTTCAAATGTTTATGACGTAACGCAATGGAAAGGTGAATCTATTGCTGACTTTTTAATTAGCTAGTATATGTTGATTTACCCCGAAAACGAATGGAACATATACGATGAAGATGGCGTTATGCTTCCCTATTACACGCACCCGTCTCTTGAATGGATAAAAAACAATATATCTAAACAAGTTTCAGTTTTAGAAATAGGTGGTGGAAACTCTACTATTTGGTGGAGAAAAAATGCAAGTGAAGTTTATACCATAGAAACTGATTTGAATTGCGCTTTAAAGTTAGATTGTTTCCATTGTTCACACCGTGAAATTCCAGATGCGATTGACAGTCTAAATAAAAAATTTGATGTTGTAATTGTGGATGGCGATGGAGATAGAGAGTGTTATATTATCAATTCATTTAATAGTTGTGGTAAATACCTAATTGTTGATAACTGGCAACAGAGTGAGGTGATGATTTATAGCGAAAAAATAGAGGAGTTTTTGTTTCAAAACACGATAGAGCAACTTATTTTCAAGCAGCCAAACCATAAAGATTGGAAAACAGCAGTCTTTATCAAAAAATAGAAAAATGAGAGAGCCACAACTCGGAATAGCAGTAGGTAAAAGGGGTATTGGTAAAACACACACTACGCTAGAAATTATTAACCAATATGTAATGGGGTTTAACGCTAACTCCAAGCCTAGACGTGTACTAATTCTAGATGCAAACGATGAGTATAGCAACATTAAAGCGTTGAAAATTACGGACATACCTTTGTTTTCAAGACACCCAAAGATTGAAGTAAGACGCATCAGGCCTTTCCTGCCTAACGGAAAGAAAATGGACTTAGGAGATATTGCTGAATGTTTATTTTACATTCTAGACAACTATCAAGGTGGTCTTTTGCTTATTGAGGATATTAACAAGTATCTTACAGCGCATCTACCAAAAGATTTAATTGGAGCTATTTGTACCAACAGGCATAACGATATGGACATTATTATGCACTACCAAGCGTTAGGAAAAGTACCCACTACTGTTTGGGAAAATGCAAACTGGGTAAGATTTCATAAAAACAACCAAAGCGTTGACAGACATCAAAAGAAATATGAAGATATGTACGAAATGTTCAAAATCACCGAGTGTATCGTGGACTTCCAGTTCAACAATGGTAACAAGCGATTTTATCTATACTGTGACATTGACAATATGAAGATAAAAGGTCGTATAACAGAAGCTATGGCTCAAAAAGGCGTAGAAGATTATATGACCGAACAATATAGAAGAGTTGTATCTAGTGAGCTAAATAGAATAGGCCTAGATGGAAAGAAAGTCTATAAAGATTCTAGAGAGGCATCTATGAAAATTCAAAACAAACTGCTAAAAGACTACTTCGCAACTAATTAAGAAATATCGTTTCTTTTTTATTCTTTGAAAAATTTGCTTTTTGTCTAACACTAGCGCCAACTTTGTTTTCGTTAAGCGTGTGCTTAAACGAAAAGTAAAAAACTAAAATTAAAATTATGTCGGAAATTAAAGATGTTCTAATTGGCGCGGTAACTATCGCAGTTGGTTATGTTTTAGCTAGTGTTGTTGTGAAAAAAGTTATGGGTAGTGCTACCCCTGCTCCTTCTCCAGCTCCTACACCAGCAGCAGAAACAAAAACTCCTGCGGGAATGTAATTCACTTAATGTAAATTTTTTAAAAAAAACCAAAATGGAAAACACAGGGGAAAACAAAGGATTAGACATTAAAGGAGTTATCATTTCTATCGTGACAGCTACATTAGGATTTGTTGGAGGAATGTACCTGGCTAAAAAGATTGTAAAATAATCTAGCCTACAATTAAATAAAGTAAAACAAACAATTTTTTCAAAATAAATGAAACATTTATCAAACTATTTCGAAGAAGCTCGTAACAATGCGAACGAGAATTTCTTCTCTTTTAATGGTGATGATTTCTCATTCGATGATTACGATAACTTCGATGATGATTTCTCAGCAGATGGTATGTCTGGAGCTGCTCCAACATCACAACCATATATCATCAATGTACAGAACACTAACTCTTCTACAGATACTGCAAACGTAACTATCTTAGGAGCATATTCTTACATTGGTACAACCGATACAATTCACTGGGGTAATGGTAACAACATCAGCATCACAGTTGGTATTGCTAACATCACTTACCAAGAGTTCTTATATCAGTCTATGAACAAACCGTTCACTGTAGGATTGACTTACCTTTCTGCTTCAGGAAGTGGTAACCCAACAGCGCAAGTTTTGGCTACTCTTTCATTGACACAAAAGGATGTGAATGGTAATGTTGCTACGAAGGTTCTCACTCCGACGGTGGACCCGTACCAATTTCAGACGAACAAGGTTGCTTTTAAATTCAACTACAAAGTTGATGGATTTACATACTTAATCATTAGTACTGTATTCGCTGCAACCACTGCTACTCTTTACTTCTACCCAAGTGAAACGGTTTCTACTTCACGTGCATTGAGCGGTCGTAAGGCAGTTCAAGGATACGGCAACCCTAAGATTGAAAAGGGAAGTGTTGTTCGCATCGGAAGAAATCGCGGATAAGAATAAAACATTCTAAAAACCTGAAATGGGGGTAAAAGGGATTTTCGCCCTTTTAACCCCCTTTTCTTTTATACAAAAATTCCAATGGAAGTTACATTTTACGACTACCTAGCGACCAAAGTGCCTAACGATTGTTACGCTATTTTGTGTATGGACGGTAAAGACGTTCCTAGACCCCGCGATGCGAAACAACTAGCTCAAATGATGAAGCAATATATTCGTTTGTATGGTAAGGAAGGATTAGATAAGTTCGCTCAAATTCACCCAGATAGAGATTTGATAATGAACGCTGATAGGCCTGTAAAAGATTCCGATTTTGGAATAAACACAATAGTCCAAGAGCCGAATGTTGAAAAAAACTTTTCTAATTTTTGCGCTGGCTGTTCTTTAGGGTTCGATGGCGATGGATGTGGTGGCGCAAAAAAAGATTGTGGATGTGGATGCGGTGGTAAAAAGAGTAAAGAAAATTATTCTAACGCTGATGGAACACCACCACAACCGACTCAAAGTAAAGCGCACGAAATTATTTTTGCAGCGGGAATTTTGCTTGTTGCAACAGCATTTATTATTGGAGCTGTTAAAAAATGAAACTAGTAAAACACAATGTCGCTGAAAACTACTTTGCCTTTGATGGTGAAGAGAGAGACGACTTGTTGTTACAAGAGCTATCAAAAGCTATTATCACTTTCCCAAGAGCTATAAAAGACATTTTAGACTACTGCGATATTTCTTACAAAGAATCAAACCTGCAAGATGCGATACAAAAGAACGCTGGCAATCTCAAAATGCTTAATCGGGTAGTAAAACTTTCACTAGTTACTACACTCGAATTGCAAAGGTCTAAGGGTCAGGCTAGTAGCGAAAAAAAATATAGGGATATAATGTGCGATAAAAAGGACTATATCACCGAAAACCAAGATATTTTGAAGGATGGCGTACTAAGACTACGCTCTTTCTTCAATAACGCTGAAAAGAAACAAGAGCTAAATAAAGTTCTTAACGAGTATTTGAATATGGATGGACAAGGCGAGGTGTTCGTATCTTCTATTGATAAGAATCCGAATAGCAAAAGTATTTTCCTTGTTTCTTTGTTAGCTTTAGGTGTTATCGTATATTACATTACGAAAAAGAAATAAGTATGAAGCCAATAGGTACACAAGCAGAGCAAATTCGAAACATAATGGATGGTAGTTACGCCAATATGGTTGAACAGCGTACCAAAAAACGACTGAATGGTTTTGTTGTGGGAATGATTGGTGGTATATTTTTAGGTGCGCTTACCAGACAAAATACCATTGTAGTAGGTTTAATAGGTGGCGTTATTGGGTTTGTAGTTGGTAATAAAAAAGAAGAATGACACAGAATCAAAAATATCGGGCAAGTGGCACAGACCTTTCTTTTAAAGATTGGATTGAAATGCAAAAAACAATGGGTAGTGTTGACGAAAAATTAGAAACTAGCGAAAGTAAAAGCGATAGTGAAAATGCTAATTTTAGTATAGACTATAAAGGAGTTGGTGGTAAGCAAATAGCAATAGCTATTGGTGTTATCGCCTTAATTGGTGTGGGTATTTGGGCGTATAAGAAATATAAGAAATGAGAATACTCGTAAAGTCAAATAAAGAGCCTTTGTGCGTAAAAGTAACTATTCTAGTTGCTCAACCTATGAAGGTATATTTAAGACTATGCGATAAAGAATTTCCTTTGTCTGTTTACACCGATAGATTTGCTACAATAGAAAACGAAGAAACTTTTTTCATTCGTATGCCTATTAGCCCGAGTGTTGGACTTTTAGAAATTTCGAGCAACCCCAACTTTGATGATATGGGGAATAAAGGTTTTAAAGTTGTTGACATAGAAAAGTTGCCTTTAAAAAGGAATTTAGGCGCTTTCAATAGTGCTTCGCCTATTGTGAGAGACTTTATTCGTTTTGCAGAGAAGTTTTGTACGAAGGCTAGTTATCTAAGTGCAGGCCACTCGATTTACACGTCAAACGATGGTCAGTTTAGAATTGACTACCTAGACAATATAACGATGGCTGATGGTAGACCACTTAATACACCAGCGAGGATTAACAAGCATACTGGTATTATTCAAGTTAGTAAGAAAAAGTTTTTGAAGTACACTATTCCTATGAGAATGGCTATTCTTTTACACGAATTTTCACACTACTACTTAAATACCAACATAAAAAATGAAACAGAGGCCGATTTAAACGCTCTTATCATTTACTTAGGTTTGGGATACCCTAGAATAGATGCTTACAATGTGTTTACAACCGTTTTTGCTGTAAGCGACAATGTAGCAAATAGAGATAGGCTAAATGTAATTGACGACTTCATAAGAAAGTTCGATAGAAAATATGTGGAAATGACTTACGAAAAATAAAAAGTATTAAGAAATGAATCAGAAGGTAAAAAGTACATTAATTATTAGTGGTGTAGGATTAGTTCTTATCACTGTTGGATTATTCGTATATAAAACATTTATTCTACCTAATAAGAACAACAACACAGGTGGTGGTGGTGGAAATACAGGTGGTGGTGGAACACCAGCACCCCCAACTCCACAACCAACTATTTCGAGAGACGCTGCGATGGGTATTGCAAATACTTTACATAGTGAAATGGATGGTTGTAACACTTATTTTGCTGAGGCGTTTAAGTCAGCTTGTTCGAGTCTACAGAATAACCTTGATTGGCAGTTGGTTGTAGAAGCCTATGGAAGTAGATACACAGATGGTTGCGCTCCATTTACGGGCCACACTGGAGATTTATCTAGCACAATGAAATGGGAGTTAGATACAGACGAAATAGCGGAGTGTAGAAGTTATTTAAGTTCAAAAGGTATAAGTTCTTCAATATGAATACAGGAATAAAAGAAACGTGGTCTCAAACGCACCCAGCAGTTAAAACGGGTGTTGTTGTTATTGGAGTTGTTTTAGCAGGCTTAGTGCTATACAAGGTTTACAAGGCTGCCGCTGGACTTGTTGGAAAGATAACCCATAGAAAAGAAGGTGGTGAAGCCTTACAGGATATACTTATACTACAACAACAAGGTATAACGCCAACATTGAGTGATAGCGAAGCTGAAAGTGTTGTTAACGCTATAAGAACAGAATGTAATAAGTCGTGGTACGAAGATACAAGTGAGCAAACTATATATTCAGCACTGCAACGAATTAAAAACGAAGCTGACTGGGCAAAAGTAAAATATAGATGGGGTACTCAAACTATTGATGGAGTTCCTAAAAGTATTACAGAAGCAGTAGTCGGTGAACTTGACGATTATGAAAAACAACAAGCTAACGCCATTTTGTTCTTAGCAGGAGTACCTAACGCATTTTAAAAAAAAACAATATGAAACAAAATTTTTATGACGATTCAAACCACTATTTTGGTGTTGATGGAGAGAATAATAACAGCCCTGTACTAGTTACAGAGAAAAAAGAAATTGTAGGTATGGAAAACCCATACTTTATTGCTTTAGCGCAGAAAAATGGTCTTTACTCAAAACAATTCAACTTCACCGATGAAGATTATAGCAATGCTTTTGGAGACAAATTGAAAAAAGGAGCTAAGAATGTTGGTGGTCGTATTGGAAACGCTGTTAAAGACACGGTGAAAGACCCTAAGAAAGCTATTAAAAACTTAGGCAAAGACGTGAAGAAGGGTGCTGACCAACTAAAAGACGCTGTAAAAGAAGGTGGTGAAAAATTATTAAACGCAGCAAAGAAAGTGGCGTTGGCTATTCCTAGACAAGCGTTTTTAGGTATGGTAGCTTTAAACTTTGGTGGTATTGCTACTCGCTATAATTTAAAAACAGCAGAAGGTAAAAAGCAGATTGAAGATAAATGGGAAAAATTAGGTGGTGAACCAGGCTCTTTTAGAGGTAGTGTAACTAGTGGAGAAAAGAAGAAGCCTTTAATCTTATCTAAAAAGAAGAAAGCAGCATTGTATGCCGAAACAAACAAGGCTAATGCTACTGGTCAAAAGGCTAATAATTTCGTTGGTTTTGACCCAGCTACAGACACAATGATTGCAGCAGGAACTTCAATATTAGTAGCAATACTTCCAGTGGTAATGAAAGCACCTTCAGCCAACCCTTCTGGTGAAGCGGAATTAGATAAAGAACAAGCAAATGCTGACGCGCAAGATGGCGCTCTAAACACAGCTGATGTTGCAGCTATCAATGAATTTGCAAAGGCTCAAAGAGACGAAATAATAAACAACCCTAACCTAACTCCAGAAGAAAAGCAGGCGGTTTTAAGAGAACTAAGCACTGGTGGTGGTGGTAGTTGGTTTAAGAAAAACATTTGGTTAGTGGTAATTGGTATTGTTGGTCTTAGCGCCATTGGTTACTACGCACTAAAAGGAAAAAAACAATCGTAAATGAATACACAGGAGCAATACGACATAATTGGAATAACAATGTTGGTCGTGGCTTTTGTAATGACTTTACTACTAATAAATAAAGCAAAAAACAAATAAATTATGATGCAATCATTTGACAATTTTGAAGCTGTTGAAGCGGAAAGTTTTAGCAATTTCGACACGGATTTTCAATATGCAGTTTCTCCTGAAACTACTCAACAACTCGCTCAACTAGGAACTCAATTAGTTGGAAAGGTAGTTGAAAATAAATCAGCTAAAAACGCTTTAATGCCAGAGTTTGAAGTTGGCTTAAAGTCAGAATGTGGAGGCAAACCGAAATTCGGTGGGTTACGCAAAAAGAAGTCTAAAGAGTACGATAGCTGTAAAGAAAGATACACAACATCATACAATGCGAGAGCAGCGACAACAAGAGCAACAGCAGAGGCTAATGCTACTGCAGCTGCAGCTTCTACAGCTGCAGGTGGTGGTGCAGCAGGTGGAAGTGGAATGTCGTCTACAATGAAAATTGGTATTGGTGTAGGCGCTTTAGTATTATTGGCAGGAATTGTTTATATGGTTAAAAAATAAAAAAAAAAGAATATGGAATTTAACGATTTTTACGAAGGGTTTACGAACTCTAACTATGATAGTTTCGCTAACGCTGGTGGTGATGTAATTAAATCAGCACCCCCAAAAAGTGTATTAGCAGGTAGAGAAACGGCAGCCGATGGTAGCAAAGACGCAACTGGTGGATTCTTCAAAGGTATTGGAAACTTTTTAAGTAGTGACCAGGGTAAGGCCGTTATAGCTGGTGTTAAGGCTGGAGTTACAAGACAACCAGTAGGAAGCACCCCTGCAGGTGGTGGAAACGCAGGTGGTGGTGGAAATGCAGGTGGTAATAACAGAAACTCAACTGGTAACTTTTGGGAAGCGAACAAAGTTCCTATTATCATTGGTGGTGTTTTAGTGGTGGGAATTACCGCTTTCATAATTCTTAAAAAGTAAAACGATGCCTAACGAAACTTTAACCGCTTTAGGACAAGGCGCTGGTTTTGGTCAGGCAGGCTCTCCGACATTCGGAGCCAAACCTGTTGAGATAAAAATTGAAAATAAAAGTGAAAATACAGGACAAACTGGTAGTAACTTTTTTCAAAATAACAAAGGTTTGTTAATTGGTAGTATTATTTTAGTAATTGCAATAGGTAGTTACTATACACTCAAAAAGAAAGGCAAATAATATGGATAACAAAAAGATAGCTAAAGGCTTGACATTTCTAGGGTTAGCAGTCCTTTTAGTAGGTGTTATCGTGTACTACAAAAAGGCCGTAGACGCTTTGATGAACATTGACTTTACTGTTGGTAATGTTAGATTTCCTAAAATTTCTATGGCTTCAGTTACCGTTACCTTTGATTTAGTGTTAATAAACCCAAGCAAATTAGGTTTCACAATTAACTCATATAATATCGGAGTATTTCTGTATAATCGTCAAGTTGCTAATTTGGTTAGCACAGGAGATAACCCTATTTCTATATTACCTGAGAATAGTGTGCAAGTACCTTTACAAATTACGTTTGACCCAAAGATTCTAGGCGCACAAGCAGGATTGCTACTTATAGATTCAATAAGCCAGGGAGTTCCGAGAGAAGAACAACTTAAAAACTTAGAAATAACATATAGAGGCAAGTTGAATGGCCAATTTAATGGCTTTAACTTGACTGACATTCCAGTAGACTACACTTACAAATTTTTCTCTTAATAACTAAACAACACACACACTTATGATTGAAGGAATGGTTAACAGCACAATGAAAAAAGCAATTTTTCGCTTTGCTAAAGAAACAAACACTCCATATTGGGATAATCAGATAATGATTGCTCATAGTGAAGAAACTAACGCACCACGTTACAAGCACCTACAAAACGCACCTAAGTCCGATTGGATGGGGTATATGGCGGTGCTAGGAAAGAAATTTGATATAATGAATCAGGAAGCTATGGTTTCTCAATTCATTACAAAAACATTTACAAAATACGCCAAAGAACACGAATGTGAGCCTAAAAACATTTATGTTATTGTGTATATGGAAGAAGGAGACGAAGATGATGTCAAACTTCAACTATACAAAGGTTCACAGGCTATTAAAGAAATTACATTAGAAGCACTAATAGGAATAAATATATGAGCCAGGACTTAAATCAAGGATTATCATTCGCCACAATAACATTTGGTGAGACAGCAACTATTTTGAACGCTCGTGCGTTTAGTGTTGTTGCTGTTACTAGTAATGTTACAATTAGCCAATATGTTGAAATTGGTGGGGTACAAACCTTGCAAAGTTCTATTGCGTTGCCAGCAGACCAAACTTTCGAAGCTAGTGCCGATGGAAGTAACTTGTTGAGCGATATTCGTATTACACCTTCTTCTGGCGGAACAGCTTTGATTAGCACAGTTGCAGGAATTGTTGTGGTGAACGACTAAGAAAAAAAGCGATATGGCGATAGTAAGGATAGTAAATACTTCTATCACCGCTGGTGGTGGTGGTGGTGGCGCAGGCGTTATTGTAGCTGGTTTAGGCACCGCTTCTAGCTTACGATGTGGTGCTGGAAATATCGCTGATGGTGATTTTTCTTTTGCTGTTGGTCAAAATGCTCAGGCATTAGGTATTTATTCCAGAGCGTCTGGATATTGTACCACCGCGAGTGGTCAACATTCTACCGCATCGGGAATTTGCACAACGGCATCGTCAGAATATTCAACCGCATCTGGATATTGCACAGTAGCAAGTGAACTTTATGCTTCTGCATCTGGACAATATACAAATGCAAGTGGTTTTTATTCCACCGCTTCAGGAAAATGCACAACCGCAAGTGGTAATTATTCCACCGCATCGGGATGTTATACAACTGCAAGTGGTGATATGTCCACAGCCTCTGGATATTACAACACCGCAAGTGGTGAATATTCAAATGTAGCGGGATGTTGCTCTACAGCAAGCGGCAGTTATTCAACTGCTTTTGGAAGAAGCACCACCGCAAGCGGCCCGCACGCAGTAGCTTTAGGTGGTTATACTACGGCAAGTTGTAATTACGCAACTGCAAGTGGTTGGTATTCAACAGCAAGTGGTAATTACGCAACCGCGAGTGGTTTTTATGCTACAGCTTCTGCTTATCGTCACGCAAGTGTTCATAATGGAGTTTGTAACTACATCGGAAATTCAACTTGCTCTTGTTATGCGGATTACGGAGTTGTTGTAAACGGAAATGCGAACAATACTACTGGCGGAACTTGGTCTGGAACAAATTGGGATGTCGCTCCAACACCTGCAGATTCTGGGTGTTACTCGTTCATTGGTAATGGGTTTCAGAATAGTGCAAGTGGTGAGTATTCAAGTGTTTTAAATGGCGTTTGTTCTACAGCAAGTGGTTATATATCTATTGCATCAGGTAGATATTCAGTAGCAAGCGGTAATTATTCCACCGCATCGAATCGTGGCACTGAAGCAACTGGTGATTATTCTACCGCTTCTGGATATTATACAACTGCAAGTGGTTATTTATCTAGCGCATCGGGTTATGGCTCAACTGCAAGTGCTTATCAATCTACTGCTTGTGGGCAATTCACAAATTCAAGTTGTGATTTTGCTATTGCTACTGGTAGATACGCTATTGCGAGTGGTTGTTATTCCACCGCATCAGGATATAAGACAACTGCAAGTAGTGATTGTTTTGCAAGTGTTCATAATGGACTATGTAATTACATAGGGAACACTACTTGTTCTACTTATGCAAATTACGGAGTTGTTTTAAACGGAAACGCCAACAATACTTCAGGTGGAACGTGGACTGGAGAATTTTGGTCTGAAGCTCCAACACCCGTAGATTCAGGGTGTTATTCCTTCATCGGCAACGGATTTCAAAATAGTGCGAGTGGTTGCTATTCAAGTGTATTGAATGGTTATCGTAGCGTTGCAAGTGGTCAGTTTTCCACAGCATCTGGTGGTTGCACAGTCGCTAGTGGAGCGTTTTCGACATCATCTATTAGCTTTACTATTGCAAGTGAAGCGTTTTCCACAGCATCAGGAAGATACACAACTGCGAGTGGTTATTTTGCAACAGCTTCTGGACGTTATACATCTGCAACTAGTGTTTTTGCCACGGCGTGTGGAAGAGGCACAACCGCATCTGGAAAGTATTCTACCGCTTCTGGTTATTGCACAAATGCAAGTGCTGATTTTTCCACAGCTTCAGGGAAATATACAACTGCAAGTGGTGGTTATTCCACCGCATTGGGATATTGCGTAATAGCCACCGAAGCTTATTCTTATGCAAATGGACAGAACCAAACTAATTGTCAAGGTCTTTCGGCAATTTTAAGCGGTTATCATAACCAGTTGTTAGGAAAAGGAGATAGTGGTGGCTCAGTGATTGTTGGTGGTGGTTGCAACTCTATGAGTAGTTATGGTATTCAGGATAATTTCATTGGAGCTGGTTATTGTAATACATTAAGTGGTTATTCTGAAAGTGATAGTTTTATAGGTGGTGGAAGTTTTAATACGCTATCTAATTGCTATGGTCGTTACAATAATATAGTTGGTGGCTTTTGGAATAATTTAAGGAGCGTTACCTGTCGTGGAAATTATGGTAGTTCTATATTAGGTGGTATAGGAAACAATACAAGCTGTGGCGTTTTTGATTTTGCTCTTGGTTATTACTCAACAGACCCATCGCAATTCTACGAAAGTTGCAGATTCTCTCTTATTGCAGGTGGGTTTCAAAATATAGCCACTGGCTGCTATTCAACTATTGTTAATGGTTGTGGGAACATAGCTAACGCAACTCAAACTTATACTAGAGGAAGTACAAACACTGCTAGTGGTTATTATTCCTCGGCAATAGGGAATTGCTCAACCGCTTCTGGATATTATTCCACAGCAGAAGGAGATAATGTACTTGCTAGTGGTCAGTTTTCTAGAGCTTATGGAAAGCGAACGACTGCAAGTGCCGTTTACTCTACAGCTTCAGGTTATTGCACAAATGCGCTAGGTAATTTTGCTAGTGCATCTGGTTTATATACAAATTCTTGCGCTTGTTTTTCAAGTGTTTCTAATGGGTACTATAATCATATTGGAGACTCAACTTGTTCTGCTTATGCAAGTTTTGGAGTTGTTGTAAATGGAAATGGAAACAACACTTGTTCTGGATATTGGACAGGAACATATTGGTGCGAGGTACCAGTTAACACAGATTCAGGGTGTTATTCATTCATTGGTAATGGGTTTCAAAATAGAGCAAGTGGTCAATACTCCACAATTATAAATGGTATAAACAATGTCGCAAGTTGTGATTTTTCCACAGCGTCTGGTTTTTTAGCAATAGCTACCGCTCCTTATTCCACATCGTCTGGAAGCAACGCATACGCTACCGCTCCTTATTCCACAGCATCTGGTTTTTTAACAACCGCAAGTGCTTTATATTCCACAGCTTCAGGAAAGCAAACAACCGCAAGTGGTTGTAATTCCACTGCCTTTGGATATTGCACAGTATCAAGTGGCTATAATTCCATCGCTTTTGGTTCGCAGACAACCGCTAGTTGTATTCTTAGTGTTGCTGGTGGACTTAGAACAACTGCAAGTGGTGGGTATGGTTTTGTTTATGGAAAAGATAGTTGCGATAATGGAAATAATTACGTTATTATTTTTGGAAGAAATATAGTGGCTAATAGACCAGGCGCATTGTTCACAGAAAACCTTTCACTCACTAGCTTGCCGACATCAGCAGCAGGATTGCCTTCGGGAGCAGTATATAGACTTGGTACTGTGTTAAATATCGTACCTTAGAAATAAATTTTACTAACTAAAAGAAGTAAAAATGAGCGAAGAAAATAAATTAGAAGTAAAGCTAGTAGATATTGAAGCAAAAGTAGATAGACTACTTCGTGTTATTATAGGTGACGATGAGGTAGCTCAGATAGGGTTAGCGAAAAGAGTAGACGCTCACGAAAAATGGATACAGGAGAAGAAAATTAACGATGCGAAACTAATAGCTGCTTCTAGCGTAATATCTGGAATAGGCGTGTTTCTTTTAAATCTTTGGTTATCGGTGTTTACGAAACAATAATGAAGTATGTCGTTAATAATAAATCTTCAAAACACAAGCATCACGAATGAGGCGATAGCGTTATTTACTTTGGGTGGTCAAAACCAAACGAAGTTTACTAGCGCTAATGTTGTTTTTCAAGATTTGACTTATCAAAATGTCGCTTTTATAGACCCAGCAACAGGCCTAACTACTTCACCTACCACATTAACCTTTATTGATTCCTTTTTAAACTCAGTGCCTGTTTTTATACCAGCAGGTTACAACTCGAATCAAGTAAATCAAGAGGCGAACAAGTACCTTACTGCTTATGGTTTCCCTAAATCACAAAGTGGAATATACATAAGTTCTGGATTACCAATAAATTACACAGCTGTTCGCATATTCGAAAATGGTATTAAAATTTGGTCGTCAGTAACTTGGGGTGTTTACACTTGGACAACTACAATAGCGCAAGGCGGTACTTTTAGCACCGATAACACATTGGTACAATCTCTTAGTCCTTTGCCTATTATAGAGACACTCAACTCTCTTACTGGTTACACATATATGGTAACTAGCCTATATCTCTGGAGCCAGGAAGAAAACCAATTAACAACGCCATACTACTATGGTAGTAAGCAAGTTAATGGAGATAAATACCTTATTCCTTTTGTTCCTGTCGTTGACCCTTATCAGCGCAATGCAATAGCGTTACAAACGCAGGAAATAGACACCTTTATTATTGATAGTGAGGCAGTTTTAGCATTTACGCTTTATTCTGCTGCTTCTATTTCCTTAGAGTTTGAGTTTATACAAATGGGTAGCACAGAACTAATGAAAGGCGCACTAATGGGAACATTACAAAAGGAATACGCCAAACAAGCAGCGAAAAGTAAAGAAGATGCAACTGAATTTCAACGAATATATTTATTACAATAATGACAACAAGCACCAATAGAAAAGTAGTATTAACGCTAGGCATAGGTCTTTTAGCAGCAGGAGCTATTTATGTTATCCGTTATTTCGCAACGAGACCAAAGAAAACCGATGGAAGCACTGACGAAGAGGTTACAATACAAGGCGCACTAACGAGCCTTTACAATGACCTTTTTGGTGATAAAAAGCCTGTAGAAGTTACAGCAACTAAATCGAATGTAGCAACGAACTATACTGACCAAAAGAACGCCATAGCCAACGATATGCTATATGGTGGTTTAAGTGAACAGGAAGTTAGAAGAGCCAATGAATTAACTAACTTAGATGCAAATAACGACTGCTTATTAGATGGTACTGAAAAGCAAGACTATGTTTCGAAAACTACTGGTAAAACAAACAAGGGAATACCAACACAAAAGTGTATTAGCGAAGCGTTAGAGAAAGGAATGGATGTACGAACATATATTGCTCAAAGATAATGGGTTACAGAATCAAACAATACACAAAAGACCAGGCTAAAAAACTTGGTGTAGAAGTCAAGCCTAGTAAGAACAAAGGCAAAAAGATTGACGTGTACAAAAGAGATAAAAAAGTAGCTAGTGTTGGAGCGTTAGGAATGAATGATTACCCTACATACAAAGAAAAGGAAAGTAAGGGTTTAGTAGAAAAGGGAACAGCGAATAAGAGAAGAAAATTATATAAACAAAGGCACGAATCCGATAGACACGAAAAAGGCTCTAATGGATATTATGCCGATAAACTACTTTGGTAACTATGAATCCAGCAATCGGAAATATGATGACAATGGGTGCGCCCAACCCAACTAATACAACAATAGAAGTGCAAGACCAGGACAAAAAAGAAAGACTAGAGCTACTCACCTATGTGAAGGCTCACTTTGATTTAATAGCAGTAACGCTTTTAGTAGGATACTTAGCGTTTCAATTATATAAAGAAACCAAAAAGCCTTGACGCCAAAAACGAAGCAAATACTAATTGGAGTAGGTGTTGGTGTAGCCATTGTGGGTACACTAATTTTTGTTTTGCGTAAAAAATTAGGTGGTGGTGTATCAGTGAGAAATAAAAACCCAAAGAAAATACTTATAGCAGGAGATAGCCAGGTTGCTATAAGGAACGCTGATGGTGGTGCTATCACATACACTTACCCAAACATACTTAAAAGGGAATTAGAGCCTTTGGGTTATGAAATAGACGTAGTTGCGCTAGGTGGTAAAACTACCGACTGGATAAAAGAAAACTTAGAGAGTAAAATCAAAGAAAAGAAGTACGATAGAGTTTATTTACACGGTGGTGGTAACGATACAAGCAACGCTTCAATACCACTAGAGAAAACACTTTCGAACTTTCAATATATGGTTGACTTGTCAAAGTCGAATGGCGCTGACCCTTTTGTCGTATTAGGTTACAAGATAGAAGGTACAAGTGGTAAGTTTGGTAACTATCAAATAATGAATTTAACGCCCTACCTAACAAAACAAGAGGATTGGATACCTTACATAGAAAAGAGAAAAGAACTACAAAGAAGATTACCTAACGAAATAAAAAACGCTAATTTTGTACCTATATACGATTTACAGCAAAAGACAAGCGATGGTATTCACCCTAATGGCGAAGGCCATAAAATTGTAGCTGAAAAAATAAAAAGTAGTATATTATCAAAATGAAACCAGAAACAAAACAAATACTAATAGGTGTGGGCGTAGGCGCAGTAGTCGTTGGTACTGTTATTTTGCTGGTAAGCAAATTAGGAAAAAAAGGAAGCGTGGATAAAACTAAAAACTACATTATAGGTGATTCGCAAACGCCTTTTATTGACAGGAACTCACAAAAGATAAGTCGAATAGGAGAGGAAGGAAGTAAAGCAAATCTATGGGAAGGTGGAAAGAATTTGTCCTGGCTAAAAGAAGCTGTAAACGAATACCCAATTAGTAAAGACGTAAATTCTATTGTGATTAACATAGGAACTAACAATGGATTCAGCACAAGTGAAGATATTAGTGGTTTAGTTAATTCTGTAAAAACAAAATTCCCTAACGCCAAACTATACGCAGTGAAAGGTTCGTGGGGATGGGGTGGTAACAAAAATGTTACAGAAGAAAAGGTGAATAATTACTATAACAAATTTGCAGCATTAGGAGTAGAGGTAATACCAACGGCTATTGGCTCTGTTAATGACCCGCACTCGAACTTACCAATTTACGCACAAATAGGCAAAGAAATAGATTCAAGGATATGAAACCACAAACGAAACAGATACTAATTGGTGTAGGCGTAGGTCTAGCTGTTGTTGGTACATTACTATTCATCTTGCGTAAGAGATTAGGTGGAAGGACAAGGCTGCTATCTAGCACAAAACCACTTGTTTGCGCTCACATAGGAAACCTAGACCATCCGAATAGTACAAAGGCTCAAAACAGCTTAAAAAACATTGAGTTGAATTTAGAGAATAATGTGGATATGATTGAAATGGATGTTCAAATAACGAAAGATAATGTTCCTGTTTTATTTCACGACAATACGTTAGACGACAAAACCAATGGAAGTGGTCGTATTCAAGACCAAACGTGGAATGAACTTTCTGGTGTTCGTTACGATAGCGATTCTACACAAGGAATAACTAGACTAGGTGATGTAATAGGTGCTTTAAAGAAATCTAAGAAACCATCTATCTTACAACTAGACAAGTGCGATGTTAATGAGATACAAAAGATTAACGAGTTAGGATACTTCAAAGGTGTGGAAGGTCAAATTCTTTGTAAAGGACAAAGTTTTGATGTTCCAGACCAGGTTAGAGATGCAGGAGTAATGTGGATGCCTATTATACCAACTAGTTATGTTGGTAAAATGAACAATATGAATACTATTAACGAGATAGTAGAAAAAACAAAAGGTTGCGACTTTTTAGAGGCTCAGTTTAGTGATAACGACACTTTGCTTATAGATGGAACACTATCTAAGAAATTGAAAAGTATAGGTTGTCGTCTTTTAGTTGTTGCAGTTGGTGGTAGTCAAAGCACTAATGGAGCTAGTTTCAGGGGTGATAATGAAAAGGCCTGGGCAAAAATGATTAACCCAATGAACGCAGGAGCTATAATGACCAACTACCCACTAAAACTTAAATCATACATAAATCAAAATACATAATAAGAAAATGGCTAATTTAACAGTAAGAGTACCACAAGGAGACCTAACAGCACCAAAAAGCTGGGGAAGTCGTCAAACAATTAAAGGAACACTTCAAAAAATATGGGATAACTATTGGAATTATATCAAAGAGGCTGCTAAAAACTCGAAGATACCAGCACCAATTATTGCTTCATTTATAGCTGTTGAGAGTGGTGGAAACCCTACTGCTGGTTCTAGTGGACACCCGACACAGGGTTTGATGCAGTGGAATCGAAAGTACGCTAAAGCAACACTTGAAAGAGAGTTATCACAAGGTCGTATGAGCGATGGTGAGAAAACAATTTTAGCAAAGTATGGAATCAAATTCGATGCTAATGGTAAAACAAGAGAGATTACAAATGCAGACCAATTAAAGCCTGAGTTAAACATAGTAATAGGTACTATTCTTTTAGGTCAGCTTATGGATGAATCTTGGGGAACTGACGCAGATGGATTACACTTAGATAGAGTTATTAGTGTTTACAACGCTGGTGCTTATGGCGAAACAGGTAAAAAAGCAAGACAACTAACTAGTCCTAAACTTGATACGGCACAAAAGCTATCGGAAAATGTAAACTCTATTACAAGTGCTTACATTAAAAAAATACTAGGTAGAGACGGCACGTTAGATATTATTAGTTCAGAGTTATCAACAGTAATTACAGATTAAAATGGAAAAGAAAAAATTATATTGGATAGGAGCAGCTGTATTAGGTGTTGCTGCTATTGTTGGTGGTATCATTTGGTACAGAAACAGAAGTGCTGTTAATGCAAGTCGCAAGGCTGAGAGAAACATTACTATCGAAAGAGCAGACGCATAATGGCTATCGTAAGGATAATTAACACTTCCATCGGTGGTGGTGGTGGTGGTGGCGCAGGCGTTATTGTATTAGGTGCTGGCTCTGGCTCTAGTGTTAGATGCGGAAATGGAAATTCATCAAATTGTACAGGCTCTACCGTTTCTGGTGGGTATAACAATAATTCTTCAGGAAATTACGCTACTATTTATGGCGGCTCAACTAACAACGCAAGTGGAAATTATTCTTCAGCTTCGGGTTATAGCGCAACAGCTAGCGGATATGGTGGTACAGCTTCTGGAGCATATACAACTGCAAGTGGTTATCTTTCTAATGCTTCGGGAAAATGTACAACTGCAAGTGGTAGTTTTTCCACCGCATCGGGAAGATGCACAACCGCAAGTGCCGATTATTCAACTGCCTCAGGTTGTTATGTAGTAGCAAGTGGTTGTCATTCGATAGCCACAGGCTGTCTTACAACTGCTAGTGCTTATTATTATGCAAGTGTTCACAATGGAGTTTGTAACTACATCGGAAATTCAACTTGCTCTTGTTATGCGAATTATGGGGTTGTTGTAAATGGTAATGCGAACAACACTTCAGGTGGAACGTGGACTGGAGCATTTTGGTCTGAAGCTCCAACACCTGTAGATTCTGGGTGCTATTCGTTTATCGGAAACGGATTTCAGAATAGTGCGAGTAGTTATATGTCAAGCGTTTTAAATGGTCAATATAATATCGCAAGTGGTAATAAATCTACCGCATCTGGATTTTGTGCAACCGCTAGTGCTGGCTATTCTACCGCATCTGGATATTGCACAACTGCAAGTAGCTCTTATTCCACAGCTTCTGGCGTATACTCAATAGCTTCTGGTTCTATATCTTTTGCAAGTGGATATACCGCAAGTGCAACTGACACAGCATCTTATGCTTTCGGACAATTAGTAAATGCTACCGACATATTTTCAAGTGCAACAGGATTTTGCACAACTGCAAGTGGGTGTCATTCTAAAGCAACAGGAAGAGAAACAACTGCGAGTCAGCCTTTTTCCACCGCATCTGGATTGTGTACAACCGCAAGTGCGATTCATTCCACCGCTTCTGGATACTGTACAACTGCAAGCGGCACATTTTCAACCGCTTCTGGAAGTTATTCTGTTGCAAGTGAGAACAATTCAGTTGCAAGAGGTTTTTGTGCAATATCAAGTGGAACATTTTCAACAGCTTCTGGAGAATGTGTTAACTCTACGTTTTCGGCTACCACAGCTTGTGGGTTTAACTCAACCGCAAGTGGTTATGTTTCATCTGCAAGTGGTTCTTATGCAACAACAAGCTCAGCTCACGGAATTGCAAATGGGTGTAGTGTTACTTCAGCAAGTGAATGTTTTAGTAGTGTTCATAATGGGTATTGCAACTACATTGGAAACGCTACTTGTTCTGCATACGCAAATTACGCAGTTGTTGTTAATGGAAACGCTAACAACACTACTGGAGGTACTTTAGGTTTTGGTAATGTGGGATGGGTAACTCCACCAACACCAATAAATGTTGGAGGAGTGTCTTTTATTGGAAATGGATTTCAGAATAGCGCAAGTGGTATTTATTCAAGTGTTTTGAATGGGTACAAATCAACTGCAAGTGGTAATTATTCCACCGCATCTGGATATTACACAACTGCGAGTGCTTATTTGTCCACCGCGTCGGGATATCGCACATTAGCAAGTGGTAGTTATTCCACCGCATCTGGAAGATGCACAATCGCAAGTGGTTATTTTTCCACATCAACGGGGTTTGGGTCAACTGCAAGTGCATACTTTTCAACATCTTCGGGTGCTTATAGTATGGCCAGTAATTATGCTTCAAACGCTTCTGGTTATTACACAACCGCAAGTGGTTTATATGCGATAGCGTCAGGAGCGATGACTACTGCGAGTGGATACTATTTTTCAAGTGTTCACAATGGACTTTGTAACCACATTGGAAATGGAACTTGTTCTGCTTTTGCAAACTATGGAGTTGTTGTAAATGGTAATGGAAACAATACAACAGGTGGAACTTGGGAAGGAACTTCTTGGACAGAAGCTCCAACACCCGCAAATTCAGGATGTTATTCGTTTATCGGAAACGGATTTCAGAATAAGGCGAGTGGGCAGTATTCAAGTGTTTTAAATGGTTGTTGTAATACAGCAAGTGGTCAGCATTCCACCGCATATGGTCAAGGTACTAATGCAACTTCTTTTGGCGCTACCGCTTCAGGAGAATATTCTGGCGCAACTGATACTCACGCTACCGCTTCTGGATACTCAACAACTGCAAGCGCTGTATTTTCCACCGCTTCAGGTTACGGTGCAACGGCAAGTGGATTATATTCCACCGCTTCTGGATATAAGACATTAGCAAATGATAATTTCGCCACAGCATCAGGTCGTTACACAGAAGCGACAGCGCCTTTTGCAACTGCGTCTGGGTGTGGTTCTACGGCAAATGGAAGCTACGCTACCGCATCGGGCTATTCACTAACGGCAAGTGGTGGTTATTCCACCGCATCTGGAAAGTATTCGACTGCAAGTGGTGGGTATTCAACCGCATCTGGATATTGTGTAATTTCTAGCGGTCTCAATTCCACCGCCTCTGGTTACGGCACAACTGCAAGTGGATACTATGCAATAGCTTTAGGTTTTGTAACAGCTGCGAGTGCTGATTATTCTATTGCACAAGGTTCATACTCAACAGCTTCGCAATATGGACAAAGGTCGTGGGCAAATGGTACATTCTCAAAAGGAAACACAACCGCTCAACAGGTGCAATATATACTTCGAAATACAACCACATCCGCTAGTACACCACTTTATCTTTATATGGATGGTGCAATCGAAGAAATCAGCATAAAATTAAATTCGGTAATGATGCTCAACATCAATACAGTAGGTATCGAAACGGATGGCGCACCCGTTGGCTCTTCAGAAGATTATGTGATTATCAAAAATGTAGCGGGAACAACAAGTATAATTCATCAAAATACAATAGCATCACACTATGGAGTTGGTGGTTTAGCAATAACAATAAGTGCGGATAATACCAATGATACACTGCGTATTCAAGTTACTGGAACAAACAACGAAATGCGATGGGTAAGTTATGTAAACGGTGTAGAATTGAAATTTGCATAAAAAAAAAGGTCAAGTTTCTTGCTCAAAAGACTTGACCTTTTATATATTAAATTACTTGATTTAGTCTTGTAAGAAAGAAGCTAAAATATCTTGTATAGATTCGTCTACAAACTCTTTCCACGTATCATCATTTGACCTTACCTTATCTCGTATCTCTGTGGCCGAAATACTAGCGATATTGCTCGTTACTTCTATTTCCTTTACTTCGTAACCTACACCCCTTCCGTAGTTAACAGAAGCTATATCTGGTATAACAATAACCTTAACAAGTTCATTGCCTTCATAAACCACTTCCCAAAGACATTTCACTTGGTGAGCAGTTAGTGGGTTTTTCTCGTCTACAGGCGTATCTCGAATAGCAATTAGAATAGGTAAACCTTTGTCTAAGTAAGTATTGAAAATAGTCTGATGGCCTTTGTGCGGGCTTTGATAACGCCCAATGAATAGGTTGTACATATTAGTAAATTGTAAAGTGAACTTCTCCTTCTAGTGTTTTGTAAGATTTTATTTCAGTTTCGTTGGCCTGAATGTGGTATTTAACATCCTCACTTCCATCGGCAAGGGTAACAACATTCATTGAAGTTACAGTAGGGCATTGAAAGGTAACGCTAGTAACTTTGAACTCTGTTCCATTGATAATTAGTCTCCAACGCTCTAAGTTGTTCTTAGCATCGTGGTTAAAGCGCATTAAAACCATAGTTTATTTTTTTGTAATTTTAGCAATGTAACCATCAGTGTATTTATTCAAAATTCTAAAAGCTACATCAGAAACTTTAGTGTAGGTTGTGTCAACGCAAATATCTTCATTTTTAGGTGCTTGATAAGGCAAGTCGAAACCAACTACATTCTTTATCTCCTTTTTTAAATATTTAGCATACAAACCTTTGGTGTCTCTTTTAACGAGCATATCAATGTCGCATTTTACGTAAGCCAAAAAGAAATTGTTTTTACCTATAATCTTTTTAGCCATCTTACGCTGTTCTTCAAGTGGTGACATAATACAAGCTATAACGCTAATTTGCTTGTCATTAAGCATTTTGCATATATGAGCAGCACGAAAGATATTTTCAGTCCTATCTTCTTCGGAGAAACCTAGATTTTGATTGATTCCAGAGCGCAACTCGTCACCATCAACAATAAACCAATGTACTGGTGTTAAAAATTTTTTCTTTAAGTGTTTAGCGATAGTGGTCTTTCCAGCTCCACTTAATCCCGTCAACCATATTGTGTTTCCTTTTCTGATTCCCATAATTTAAAAGTATTTAAAAGCATCGTAAAACCAACTATGTGAAGTCTTTATGTTTCCATAAAGTGCCGAACCTAAAATGTCGCTAGAATCTTTAGGAAGAGGCTGAATGTTAGGTTTAATCTTGTGGTCTCCATAGATGCCGAAATCACCTATTCTATCGTTCTCAATAGTCATTTGCTTTACATTCGTATAGTCCATTTCGAAGTAAGGCTCTTGAATAAATTCATAAACACGTCTCATAGTCTTTTCTGGACTACCCGAGAAGTCTTCGGCACGAACAACAAGCATCTTATCTATGATTTTAGTTTGATAAGCGTTGTAAAGTCTCTTCAAAGCAATTCCTAAAGGCGCATCGTTAAGAAAGTGGTTTGCTCGTTGGTCAACTGTAATGAAGTCTTGAATCTGAGGATTATCTCTTTGGTCTAAAATTTCAGGGTTTTCTCTCCATTTCTTTTCTAGACTAGTTACAATACTTCGCAGGTCTCTTACCATAACGATAATTTTCGCATCTGGAAGTATTTTCCAAAGAAACTCTGAATAGTAAACCCACCCACGACTTTTATCTAGTAAAATTTCCTTTTCAGTGTACGCCTCAGCGTAACCTTCTATACCTTTTCTACAAAAGTTGAGGAAAGAGTTAAGCATTATATCTTCTGTTGAAGCTGCTTTTACTTCAGGAGTGTTTGAGTAATTTGCTCTTGCTCCATATAGATATTCAAGAAGAGGGGATGTTTCTCCACCCCCTATTCTCGGATTATTAGCAAGGACATTGCACATTAAAGTGGTCATAGCTCTAGGCAGACCTGTGACAAAGATTGTTTTTTTCAAAATAGTTTAGTTAAAAGTGTAGTGTAAAAAAAGACTAGTTTCCTGGAGTAACAGGAGTAGCTGCAGCTTTCAAAGTAGCAAATTCAGCAATAAGAGCGTTCAATTTGGTTTCGTTAAGTTCAGCAAGTTTACAAGAGAAGCTATTCTCTTTTGCCTTACCCATATAACGAACGTCTATTGAATAGAAAATGTTAATAGCGTGGTAGTCTCCCGCTGTAACATCGGCTGGCTTTTTTGCCTTAATATCGTCAATAACTGCTTGAAGTTTCGTGAACTTAGAAATTGCAGCCTTGAAATTTAAGTCTTTACCAATAATTTGCGCTTCGCCATAAGCGAAAATGTGGATTGTGTTAAATTCTGTAATCATTGTTTTTTTTATATAAAAGTTTGAGCTAAATTACTAATAATTATTCGTTTCTCAATGAATGTTCAATCTCTTCTAAATTAAATAGTTGTGTTCCTTCCTTAAATGGACATTGTACTACATTTCCACTAATATCGTAAGGCTCTAACAAAGAAAAGTCTAACGAGTTCAATTCATCACTTGCATCGCTAACGATATTGGTGTGAATAGAGTACCCTAGCACTTGTGGAGCGTTTCTAACCCAACAAACGACAGAAGGCTTTTCTAGGGCAGCTGCAGCGTGCTGACACATAGAATCAATAAACAAACGCTTCTTACTCTCACGAATCAATACGAATAACTCACGTAAACCACCTTTAAATTGCTCGGTGTGTTGAAGTGCTAATTGGTCGTCTCTCCTAACGTGTATGATACGAATTTCGCCTTTAAACTTATCGACAATTTGTTGAGCTGTTCCAAGTGGTAAATCTCGCATCCAGCTATGCTTGTTATTTGCATCGGCTCCACCGTGAGTTTGAATCAATAAGATTGGGTCGTTCTTACTAATGTTATTTTGAACAAACTCCGTTTCTCTTTGGTTGAAAAACAATTCAGGCTTTTCTCCATTGAACTTAATGCCGTACAAGTTGCACCAGATGTTAATTAGGTGTTCCTTCTTTAAGATATAACTCTCTGTTTGGTAAGGGTCTATTGAGAAAATCTTAATGTTTTGTTTTTCTTTAATGAAGTTCTCATAGAAGTAAAGAGAGTTTTGGAAAGTGTAGCATCTATAAACATTAGGGTTAAAGAGCCATACTTCTTTCCAAGCAGATAGAATAACGATGTTCATTTCTGGGTATTGATTCTTCACAGCCTTTACAAAAGCAGTTGCTAGAATGTTTTTCCCTACTCCACCGTTGATTGAGATAATAATGAAATTGTCAGTTTTAACAACTTCGTTTTGAGTGTTTTGTTCGTTAAGTATTTCCATAATAATTAGTGTTTTGCGTAGCAAATATATTATATTTGTGAGTGAAATAAGCACATTTATGAAGGATTGGATACAAAAGTTATTAAGCAGAAGTAATCAAGTTAGCCATAAGAGAATCTTAACACTTTTCTTTGGCCTGAACCTTATTATATTTTGTTACATAGACATATTTACTGCTTACGAATTGCCTATCGCTATGTTTGATAGCGTTTGCTTATTAGTGGCGAGTGGCTTTGGAGCTACTGTTATTGAAAGGTTTAGTAATGGAGAAAAAAGTATAAACAACACAAAAGAACAAGACAATGGGTGATTTATCAAAGTATGTTAATCTAAGTGAGGTGGTTACATCGGTAACCGCTAAAAGAAATGGAATAAATAACACGCCTAATGAAGCGCAAAAAGCAGCTTTAAAGTTGGTGTGCGAAAGCGTGTTCGATAAGGTACGTGAACACTTTAATGTGCCTATTCATATCTCTAGTGGGTTTAGATGCGAAAAGCTAAATACATTAGTAGGTGGCTCGAAAACAAGTCAGCATAGATTAGGTGAAGCGTTAGATATTGATGCTGACAAATATGGTCAAATAACGAACAAGCAGATATTCGACTACATAAGAGGAAATCTTCATTTTGACCAACTTATATGGGAGTTCGGAACTGACCAAAATCCAGAGTGGGTACACGTTTCTTACAAGTTTAAAGGTAATAGAAATAGCTGTCTTAAAGCTAAGAAAGTGAATGGAAAAACTATTTATGAAAATATATGACTATACCAAAGGGAGTTAAAATTGCAATAGTAGTTGGAGCTATTCTCGTTGGTATTTTAGGTATTTCGTTTGCTATTAAAAATAGAAAAGCGGTTAGTACATTAGACCCAGAGAAAGAAGATGCTGCTTTAAGTGAAAAGTTCAACTTTCATTTGATTCCGAGTGGGTTAGGTAACTATCGTTCTGCTCAAATGACTGAAGATGTTTTGCCTGGTGTTATTAAAAAGTATAACATAAAACATATCATTCGATTAAATGGAGATGGGAACGATTCGAAACACAAGTCGTCTTTCCCAGAAACGCCTAGAGCAGTAGAAAAAAAGATATGCGAAGATAATGGGTGTACATACCACCAAATTGATGCTCACAAAGGTTATCAGGAAGGAAGGGGTTATGTAGGAAGTCTTAACGATGCTTTACCAATTCTAGCTAAGGGAAATACATTAGTTCATTGCGCTCACGGGGCTGATAGAACAGGCTATATTGTAGCTTCGCACTTAAAAGACACTGGTAAAATGACTGACAAAGACCAATTATGGCAGTACACTACTCAATATAATGGGTGGCAGAGAATGATTAACAATAGTAATTTCTTCGGGACGGGTTATGCGAAATATGCGGAAGCGTTTTACCCTTTAAACGAATTGAGTGCTTCTAGATGGGGTAAGAAATGAAAACCACAACAAAGTATATAATAGCAGGAAGTATTGTTCTAGTTATGGGAATAATTGGACTTTTGTTCATTAACCACAGAAAAAAACGAATTGCGAATGTCTCGAAATTGTATATGGGCGTTGAAGAGACTGGAAACAATCAAGGCTTTAACAATTCCGTATTCGAAAAAATGATGCGTGAAGTAGGATGGACTAGTGGCGCTCAGTGGTGTTCTTTTTTCGCTAAAATGGTTGTTGCTAATGCGTTACCAAACCTAAAAGAAGATATTGATAAGTGGTTTAGTGGTAACTCACAAGCTACTTACAACAATGTGGCTAATGGTAAGAGTGAAAAGTTTGAGATAGTTAAAGATGGTTTACCGAAAAAAGGCGATGTAATTATTTGGCAGACAAAGAATAACACTTCTACTGGGCACGTTGGTGTAGTTACAAAAACATACCCTGGAAAACCACATAAATTTTTAGCAGTTGAGGGAAATACTAACTACGACCCAGAGTTTAATGGCGATGGTCAGCTTGTTGACACTGTACCACACGAAACAAAAGTAGGGGAGCAAGATAGCGTGTATAGAACAAAAATTTTAAGAGGCTTTATTCGTCTTAAATAGGATTGTAGAAATAAGATTGAAAAAAAATTCTATATTAAAAAAGACATTGCAAAAAAGAAGAATTACTTTTGATATGAAGTACATAACAAACTAATACTTAAAGCAATGCAATTCTCATTAGACATTAACGACCCTAACACTTTTTTAGGTGGGCAAAACGTACACAATTTGATTATCATCGGGTTGGTAGGATTCTTAGTTTACAAGGCTGTAAAGAAGTAATTCACCTTAACTTATGATTGACAAATTACCCTTGTACAAATCGTTCAAGGGTTTTGTCGTTTCGTTTATGAATAAAACAATAGCCATAGTAATGTTGAGTTGTATAGTAATTATACTTCTTCTTCGTGGCTGTGTGGATAATCATATTACTAACGCTCTTTCGAGCAAACTTTCTTTTTTAGAAACGCAGAATGATAGCGTATTTAACCACATTAAAAAGGAAAGGTTAAAAAACAATGAGTTGTTAGTTCAGGTTAACTCACTAGAGTTACATTCAAAAGAGCTAGAGAAACAACTCAAAAACAAAAACTTAAAGGATTTAGATAGCAAGACTGAATTTGTAACGATAACAAAAACAGACACTCTATTTATTGAAACAAAAGATACATTATACATTACGAGTACAGATACTATTGTAGGTAAAAAGTTTTCGTTTAATGACAAGTGGCTCAGTGTTGGTGGCTTAGTTCAAAAAGACAATGTTCGTTTAGATTCAATAAAGGTCTATAACGAATTTGATGTGCAGTTGGGAAAAGCTAAAGATGGTTTACTTAAAAGAAAAAATGTGGTAACAATACAGTCTAAAAACCCACATACAGATATAAATAGCGTTCGCTCATATACGTTTCCAAACGAAAAGAAATGGTATGAAAGAGGGGTAATTCCTTTTGCTGTTGGTGCAGGTTTAACTTTACTTATACTCAACTAATGGCTCTATCACCCGAAGTAATAGCAAAATCAACTGGAGCTACGTTAGAAAACGCTAGAAAATTTGCTCCGTATCTTAATCGTTATATGAATAAGTACGGAATAAATACACCTGCAAGAGCTATGTCTTTTTTAGCTCAAATAGGACACGAAAGTGCTAGTTTAAGAGCAACTGAGGAATATGCTAGTGGTGCGGCTTATGAGGGAAGGGAAACTTTAGGAAATATATATCCTGGTGATGGAGTAAGGTACAAAGGTCGTGGCTTAATACAAGTTACGGGAAGAGCAAATTATCAAAATGTTAAAGATAGTTTGGGTTGGGATGTAGTAAATAACCCACAACTACTTCAAGAGCCAGATAAGGCAACGGAAGTAAGTGCTTGGTGGTATTCGAGAAGAAAGAAAGACGGGAAAACACTAAATGAATGGGCTGATTTGATGAAGCCTAATTTACCCGTTGATACAGGTGATAATGCTTATGTTTTTGAGAAGATTACACGAGCTATCAATGGTGGTGTAAATGGTCTTGCAGAACGTATGAAAAAATACGAAGGCGCTCAAAGTTATTATACGCAATTCAAGAGAGAGTTAAATAGTTGGTTAGGCAGATGGTGGGCAATACCAGTGGTGGTAGTTGTTCTTGGAACTAGTTTATATTTTATAGTAAAACAAATAAAAAAAACATCATAAATGAAAAATAAAACTTGGATATGGGTATCTCTCGGCATCAGCGTTGTTGGTGTTGGGGGTTATTTTCTTTACAAAGTAATTAAGAAAAGAAGTGATTTAAAAAAGTTTAGTAGTCAAGACACTTCCGAAACACTATCGACACAAACTACAAGTTCTTCTAGCGGAAGTGGTGGTGGTGGCACTGGAGGTGGTCGTTCAACTGGCTCTAATCCATTTGCATCTAAGCAAGAAGTAAAAAACTTTCAAGCTTGGGTAAACGCAAATAAAGGTGGGAAATTAGCTTATACTGGCTGGGGGCCATTAACGTCTGCAGCATTTGACACTTATGGCGCTGAATATAAAGCATCGTTAGTATCTGGAGCAACCACAGGAAACACAGGAACACCTAGTGGAAACGACTTTGTTGCGTTAAAAAGCGTAATGAATAATTTCGAAAAGCCATACAATAGTAGCGATAAGTTACAAATTGCATCAAGCTACAACCAACCTAGAATTTTAATTGACTTCTATAAAGATGGTCTTATGGTTGTTCAAAAGGATAAGGCTTGGACACCAGTTTATGATAAGCTAAGTGGTAAGTGGTTTGTAAATAATGGAACCGTTAATCTAGCTTTTGGAACAAAGACTTATGCTTTAAACAATGGAAACACAAATGTCGTGTTTGACCTGCTTAAAGAAAATGGTTATCTAAACCCACAAAATAGTCAGTTTGTTCCGTTCGATGGTGGTCGTATGAAGTCAAAGCAGCAAAGAATGAAGCGCCTACGTGCTGATATAGACCTTCTCAATAATGGAAATGATATGTTAATGTAAATAATAAAAAAATGGAAATAACAAATAAACAATTAGCGATAGGGGGTGGTATAGCTATACTACTTCTCTTATTTTTGAAAAAGAGACGCTCTGCACTCACAGTTACAGCACAGCCTGTTGGCGAAATTGTGCGTGAGGATGTTGAGCAGGGTAGTCCTGTTGGTGGTGGTGGTGCAGTTGGTGGTGGTGGTGTTATACCAACTACCTTAACTCGGGAATCAATTATTACTCCTGTTGCTGTTTCTGCAGCACCAACATTGATTCCTGTAACAATGCCTACTCCAGCACCTGTAATGAATCTTTCAACTCCAACTGCACCTTATGCTATTAACAGCACAGCAAGTAATGCAGCCCCAATGTCTACTGTTACACCAGATAGAGCAGCACCTGCACCTGCACCTGCACCTGCACCTGCACCTATTATTTCAAAACCAGCAACTTCACCTTTAATAAATGCTAATGCTCGTTTTGATGGGTTGGATGATTATTCATTCGATGGTGCTATTGGATTCTAAAAAATAAAAACAAACAATAAAAACAAACAATTATGAAAATCGAAAAAAGTCAAATTTTTATCGGAATAGGTGGTATTCTTGTTGGAGCGTTAGCTTACAAGTATTTTTATTCCCCAAAACAAGTAACAGTAACTAGAGCGGCTGCTCCAGCACCAGAAGCACCTGCAGAAGATGATAGTGCCGACGAATCAGCTACTGAAGATAATGCTAATTTCTTAGGTTTTGGAAAAAGAAAAATGCGCCCTTTGTTACAACCAGAAGCGGTAGATAAAGTTAAAAAAGCGTATGTTAAAAGTCTAAAAATGGGTGTTTCTCCAGCTTTTGCAACTAAAGACATTGCAACTAAAATCAGACGTAGTAGAGCGTCTAAAAAAGAAAAAATGATGGCTCTTTCAGCGTTACGTGATGCTTCAACAAAAGTTGTAGAAAATAATTTTGATGGTGATATGGAAATTTAAGAAGTAAAAAAAATAAAGAATTATGAAAATTGGAAAAACAGAAATTTTTATCGGAGTAGGTGGAATACTTGTTGGAGCGTTAGTCTATAAGTATTTGTACTCACCTAAAACACCTGTAGTTACACAAACGGTTGGGTTTACATCAGGTTATGAAATGGGAGACAGCTATGAAAGCGATGCTAATGCTAATTTCTTAGGTCTTGGTAAAAAAACAAGTAAAAAAATTAGTCGCAAACAAAAAATAGAAATTGCCTATGCAGAAATGGTTAAGGCAGGTGTTTCTCCAGCTATTGCGACTAAGAAAATTGCTCAAAGAATAATGGGCAGTAAAATTGCACCTACCGAAAAGCAAGTTGCTTTGGCTGAGTTGAATAGTATCGCTAGTATGATACCTAGTGGGGCTGTCGGAATTTAAAATACCTAAAAGTAATATAGCTGGTGGTGCTACAGGAATCATTCTAGGCACTACTAGTTATTTACTTTCTCGTAAGTTTTTTGAAAATAAGTATGCACAAGCTGGCGTGGCAGTAGCCTCAGCCCTTGTGTTTTACTTTATAGGCTTTAATGTCTACGTGAACGTGGAAACTAAGAAAAAAGAAGATACAACTAAAGAGTAGAATATGGGATTACAGCCTAGAAATATAGTTCAAGGTTTCGTTAAAAACGAAAATTTACCAGTAGCTTTTGCTACTGTTAGTGATGGTAGCACTAGTGTTCAAACTGATTCAAAAGGTTATTATCAGATAGGCGCAATGTCTACAAAATTGACAGTTGAGAAAAGTGGCTTTTACCCCAATTCTATTGATTTAAGTCAAAACAAATCTGGCTCTAACGTAAATGCAGATGTTACCTTACAAATGAAGGATATTAAAACGGCTCAGTCTATTATGCCTGGTGAAATGGATATGCCTGCTCCTAAGCCAAAAGGGAATATGAAGTGGTTGTACATAGGTATTGGATTAGTGGTTGCTATTGGTGGGTATATGTATTACAAAAAAAATAAAAAATAGTATGTACGATATTATAGGAAATGTAACAGACGAATCGAATCTTCCGATACCAGGAGTTTTGGTTGAAGATGGTTCTACGGGCGTTAATACTGATGCTCAGGGTTATTACGAATTAAAAACAAATAAGAGTGTAATTAACTTCCGTGGCTTAGGTTATCAGCCTTATTCGTTTGATTTAACGAAATACAAGGATGGGTCTAGTGTAAATGTAGACGCAAAACTTTATAGAGACCTAGAGGCAACTACTTATGGTGGCGTTGACATTGTAGCGCAAAGAACACCACCCGCACCACCTAAAAATAAGTACAAAGCCTTGTATATAACATTAGGCGTACTTGCGCTTGCTGGTTTAGGCTATTGGGCATATAAGAAATATAAGAATTAGGCTGTAGTCGATTTTTATTGACTATATTTGCAAATCTACTCGTAACACCCTATTTGTTGCGTGTGTTTATTGATTACAACAGAAAAACGCTCTAACGAGAGCGTTTTTTTGCGTTTATACAATATGTTTTTTTAGGCGTGAACTATATCGTGCTGAATCATTATTTCCACTAATCTTTCTAAAGAAGTTTCGTTCGGATTCCATTTAAGAACTTCTTTTGCTTTAGTGGGGTCTCCGCACAATTCGTCTACTTCACTAGGTCGAAAGTATTTAGCATCTACTTGAACTAGAATTTCGTTGGTTTCGCTATTGTAACCTTTCTCAGAAACACCTTCGCCTTCCCAACGTATGTTAATGTTGAAATAAGCAAAGCAGAGTTCTATAAACTCTCTTACAGTGTGCATCTTACCCGTAGCTATAACAAAGTCCTCAGGCGTGTCGTGTTGAAGCATAAGCCACATACACTTAACATAGTCTTTTGCGTAACCCCAGTCTCGTTTAGCATCTAGATTACCAATATATAACTTACTTTGAACGCCTTTGTAAATTCTACAAACAGCCATAGTTATTTTGCGAGTTACAAAAGTTTCACCCCTTCTTTCACTTTCGTGGTTGAAAAGTAGTCCATTGACAGCGAACATACCATAGCTTTCTCTATAATTTTTGGTTATCCAAAAAGCGTATTGTTTTGCTATTCCATAAGGAGAGCGTGGGTAAAAAGGCGTGTTCTCACTTTGCGGAACTTCCTGAACCTTACCATACAATTCGCTAGTTGAAGCCTGATAGATTCTACAAGTATTTTCCATACCTAAGATGCGTACAGCTTCTAAAATGCGTAGTGTACCCAAGCCATCGCAATCAGCCGTATACTCAGGAAGTTCAAAAGACACTTTTACGTGGCTTTGAGCTGCTAAGTTGTAAATCTCGCTAGGCTTAACGTCT